>Ga0182738_1000202_pt1 | contig 92115 bp, 75 predicted proteins | sample eDN5th30CBELigMG_FD_128876 | JGI IMG/M metagenome (GOLD analysis project Ga0182738, IMG submission 128876) | Enriched Miracle-Growth compost microbial communities from Emeryville, California, USA - eDNA 5th pass 30_C BE-Lig MG (version 2)... ... | reverse complement strand
TGTACAAGCGACTCGCGATGAAGTGCTCAAGCCGTTGTCGACGGTGGCAGGGATCGTCGAACGCAGGAACACGCTGCCGATTCTCGCCAATATCCTGTTGCGCAAGGAAGGCAACAGCGTGGCGTTCATCGCCACTGATCTTGAAGTTCAGATCACGACGCATGCGGACTTTGGCGTCGGGAGCGACAACGAGTCCACCACAGTCGCCGCGCGCAAGCTGCTCGATATCTTGCGCGCCTTGCCTGACACCGGCGACGTAAAGCTGGCACTGGCTTCGTCCAAGCTGTCTGTGCAGGCCGGCAAGAGCCGTTTTGCCCTGCAGACCATGCCGTCGGCGGAATTCCCCATTCTGGCCCAGCCCGAGAAATGGGACGTGTCCTTTTCCCTGCCCCAGAAAACGCTCAAGCACTTGTTCAACTCTGTGCATTTTGCGATGGCGCAGCAGGACATCCGCTATTACCTCAATGGCTTGCTGTTTGTCTTTGAGCCAGGCTTCGTGCGCGCGGTCGCGACCGATGGCCACCGCCTTGCCCACAGCGGCACTGCGGTCGAAGGGATCGAGAACAAGCATGATGTCATTGTGCCGCGCAAGACCGTCCTGGAAATGCAGCGCCTGCTGTCTGATACCGACGATGCGGTATCCATCGATGTGGCGCCCGGCCAGATCCGCTTCCGTTTCGGCGATGTGGAGCTGGTGTCCAAGCTGGTGGAGGGCAAGTTCCCGGACTTCACCCGTGTGATTCCCAGCAACTACACCCGCCACTTTTCCGTTGGCCGTGAAATACTGCAAGGCGCCCTGCACCGCGCGGCCATCCTGACCACCGACAAACTCAAGGGCGTGCGCCTGCAACTGTCGGACAACCAGCTCAAGATCTCTTCTTCCAACGCCGAGCAGGAAGAGGCCCAGGAAGAGATCGACATCGACTACGCACACGAGCCGCTGGACGTGGGCTTCAATGTCAGCTATCTGCTGGACGTGCTTGCCAACGTCAAGACCGACGAGGTGACGTGGTCTGTGCAGCCTGATGTCAATGCTTCCGCCCTCATCACGTCGCCTGATGATGATCAGTTCAAGTATGTCGTGATGCCGATGCGTATCTAACGCGCATCCATTCCTTTGCGCCGCGGGCGCCAGGCCGAGGCCTGGCGCGCCCCGCGCAACCGCCCGCAAGGCCCCTGGCCCAAACGAGGTTTCCACAAGACTATGTCAGATCAAAATACCGCAACCGCCCCAGCCTCCGGCTATGGCGCCGATTCCATCAAAATGCTCAAGGGCCTGGAGGCCGTGCGCAAGCGCCCGGGCATGTACATTGGCGACACATCAGACGGCACAGGCCTGCACCACATGGTGTTCGAGGTCGTGGACAATGCCATCGACGAAGCGCTGGCTGGTTACTGTGATGACATCGTGGTCACCATTCATGCGGACAACAGCATCTCTGTCAGTGACAATGGCCGGGGCATCCCCACCGATATCCACAAGGATGACGAGCAGCATCGCAGCGCCGCCGAAATCGTCATGACCGAGCTGCATGCCGGCGGCAAGTTCGACCACAACTCCTACAAGGTGTCGGGCGGCTTGCACGGCGTGGGCGTGTCATGTGTGAATGCGCTGTCGCAGTGGCTGCGCCTGACGATCTCGCGCAACGGCAAAGTCCATGAGATGGAGTTCCGTCGCGGCGAGCGTGTCGAACCGCTGAAGGTCACGGGCGAGACCGAGGGCCACGGCACGCGCGTGCAGTTCCTGGCTGACGAGGAAATCTTCGAGAATATCGAGTACCACTATGATGTCCTGGCCAAGCGGCTGCGCGAGCTGTCGTTCCTGAACAATGGCGTCAAGGTGCGGCTGGTGGACGAGCGTACGGGCAAGGAAGAAAACTTTGCTTTCCTGGGCGGCGTGAAAGGTTTTGTGGAATACATCAACCGCAGCAAGACGGTGCTGCATTCCAATGTGTTCTCGGTCAGCACGGAATCGGTCGTCGGCGACGCAACCATTGGTGTCGACGTGGCCATGCAATGGAACGACAGCTATACCGAAACCGTACTCTGCTTTACCAACAATATTCCGCAGCGCGACGGAGGCACCCACTTGACGGGCCTGCGCGCCGCCATGACGCGCGTCATCAACAAGTACATTGCCGACAACGAGCTGGCCAAGAAAGCCAAGGTCGACACCACCGGCGACGACATGCGCGAAGGCCTGGCCTGCGTGCTGTCGGTCAAAGTGCCCGAGCCCAAGTTCAGCAGCCAGACAAAAGACAAGCTGGTATCCAGCGAGGTGCGGCCGGCGGTCGAGGAGGCTGTGGCACGCACACTTGAAACGTGGCTGCTGGAGCATCCCAACGATGCCAAGGCGCTGTGCAACAAGATCATCGAAGCTGCGCGCGCCCGCGATGCGGCGCGCAAGGCGCGCGAGATGACACGGCGCAAGAGCGTGCTGGAAGGCGCCGGCCTGCCCGGCAAGCTGGCCGATTGCCAGGAAAAAGACCCCGCGCTGTGCGAAATCTATATCGTCGAGGGCGACTCGGCTGGCGGCTCGGCCAAGCAGGGCCGAGACCGCAAGTTCCAGGCCATCCTGCCCTTGCGCGGCAAGGTGCTCAATGTCGAGAAGGCGCGCTTTGACCGCCTGATCTCCAGCGAGCAGATTGCCACCCTGATCACTGCGCTCGGCACGGGCATAGGCCCTGATTTCAATATCGACAAGCTGCGCTACCATCGCATCATCATCATGACGGATGCGGACGTGGACGGCGCGCATATCCGCACCCTGCTGCTGACGCTTTTCTATCGCCAGATGCCTGAGCTGGTGAGCGGAGGGCATGTCTACATTGCCCAACCCCCGCTGTACAAGGTCAAGGTTGGCCGTGAAGAACGCTATCTCAAGGACGATGCGGAAGAGGCGCAGTTCATGCTGCAGGTGGCGCTCAAGGATGCTTCACTCGTCACCAGGAAAGATGCTGAGCCCATCGTTGGCGACGCGCTCGGCAGCCTCGCGCGACAGTATGTACAGGCAGATTCAGTGATCAACCGTCTGTCGCGGCATCTTGATCTGGATGCGCTGTCGGCCATGGCCGAGGGTGTGGAGATCAACCTGGACGATGCGCAAAATGCCGAAGCGTCCGCGAAGCGGCTGCAGGAGGCCATCTTCGACCCCGCCATGCCTGCCGCCGTGACCGTCAGTGTCCAGGCCAACGAGGAAGGCGATGCCTGGCGCCTGGTCCTGAGCCGCATCCATCATGGCAACGTGCGGGTCAGCATTTTCGACCGGACTTTTGTACGGGGCGCGGACTATGCCACGCTTGCGCGGGCGGCGCAGACCTTCACCGGCCTGATGGGCGAGGGCGCGCTGATCGCCCGCGGCGAAGGCGACAAGCGCAAGGAAAAACCAGTGGCCGACTTCCGCGAAGCCATGCAATGGCTGCGTGCCGAAGCCGACCGCAGCATCAGCAAGCAGCGCTACAAGGGTCTCGGTGAAATGAACCCCGAACAGCTCTGGGAAACCACCATGGATCCCACCGTGCGCCGCCTGCTGCGCGTACAGGTGGAAGATGCCATTGCCGCGGACGAGGTCTTCACCACCCTCATGGGCGACCACGTCGAACCGCGCCGCGAGTTCATCGAGGCGCATGCACTGCAGGCGGGGAATATTGACGTTTGATTGGGCAGTGTTTCGTGGAAGTGAAGGCCTGAGTTCGGTGCAGTACCGAACTCAGGCCTTTTGGCCATTAGCCGCAAGCCCAGAGAAGGTTCTACATGAAAGATAGTCGCAAGGTTACCCTACGACAAGTTGCGGAGCAGGCAGGCGTCAGTATTGCATCCGTTTCACGGGTCATGCGTAACCTCCCCGTCAAGGAGGGGACGCGAGCCAAGGCAGAGGCTGCGATACGAGCGCTGAACTATGCGCCCAACCTGGCTGCTCGGGCATTGAAAACCAACTCAACGCAAACGATCGCATGTTCCACGCGAGTCATGCTGAGAGGGCAGTTGTCGCCGCTGCTCGCATCGATTGAAAAGACGGCAAGAGATGCTGGGTACACGCTGATTCTTCTGGGCGCCGAGGAAACAATTGAGGGTCAGCGCAAGACACTACAGTTTCTTGCCTCCAGAGGAATAGACGGCTTGATATTCAGTGCGGCAATCGAGCATGATGCGGTGCTGCAGGAGATGCTTAGAAAGCTCAATATTCCGGTCGTATTCCTGGATCGGGATCCGATCGATGATATTGATGCCGTCATCATCTCCCATGGGCACGGTATTGAAGCTGCCGTCCGGCATCTGCATAGTCTGGGACACACACGTATTGCCTTGCTCACGATGCCAGGCAGTATTTTGCCTGGCCGGGAGCGGATAAATGCGTACAAACGGACCTTGCAGGCTTGTAAACTGCCGTTTCAGGCTGAGTGGCTTAGTGAGAAGTGCTTGGACGATCGTTCCGTCTTTCAGCAGGCATCGTTCATGCTTTCGTCCAAGAATCCCCCAACCGCCCTTATCGCGGGAGGGGTCAGTCTGCTGGCAGGAGTATTGCGGGCGGTGTATGAGAAAGGTTTGTCCGTTGGCAGAGACATTTCAGTTGTGGCGGGAGCAGACTCCGAATTAGCCGAGCTTTGTTATCCTGGCATTACGGCTACACGCTGGGATATGGCCGAGCATGGCCGTGTGGCAACCGAGTTGCTACTGGAGCGTATTCAGAATCTGCAAATCGCTGGTGGCCGAGTCGTATCCATCCCTACCGAACTGATTGTGCGTGACTCCACCCAACCACCAACTGTTTCTAGCGATACTTTTCGGACGGATCCGTTTTGACCTCTGGAGATATGTAGGCAGCTTTACGTACGATAATTCCATCGGAATCGGCGTATACCCAATCACCTGGGTGGAAAGTGACGCCACCGAACTGAACCGGGATGTTGAGTTGATGTTCGGTAGGGCCGGCGGATTTGAGCACGGTGGTGCAAACAGCTTTGATGCCCAGATTGATTGTCGCGAGTTCTTCGGAGTCTCGAATGGCTCCATATACTACAGCCCCAGCCCAGCCGTTTTGTACCGCCTTTGCTGCCATCGTTGCACCCAACAGCGCAATTCGTCGCAACCCTCCGCCATCAATGATCAACACCCGCCCGTCCCCCTGGGTGTTGAATAGTTGAGCGGCAATGCGGTGATCTTCGTGGACTTTGAGCGTCACGCAAGGTCCGCAAAATTTATGCTTGTGTCCGTACTGTCGAAAATCAATGTCGCAATAATGGGCAGACGTGGGATCGGCATCTGAAATATCAGCAGTGTTATAGATCATGAGGTTCACGCTTACGCTATTGGGTTGTTGGCGTACAAGAGAAAAATAGCTGTCTTCCAAAGCACGGAAGACTTCGGTCTTGAGGATGCCTGACAGTCAGAAGCCAACATTGTCGGCTCCCTTGAGTGCGAGCATTTGGCGTGCTTCGTCGGGCGAAGCTATCTCCATTGAAAGTGATTCGATGATGCCTCGAATTTTTTGCACCTGCTCGGCATTGGATTGGGCCAACCGTCCCTTGCCAAGATACAAGCTGTCCTCCATGCCTACGCGGACATTTCCGCCCATTTGCGCAGTCACTGTGCATAAACCCATCTGATGACGTCCCGCGCCGAGGACGGACCATAGGTACTCGTCGCCAAAGAGCATGTCTGCGATGCGCTTCATGTGCAGCAGGTTCTCAATGTCGGCGCCAATACCGCCCAATATGCCAAAAATGGTTTGGATGAAAAGAGGGCCTTCTACCAGTTTCCGGTCCCGCAAGTGGGCCAGGTTATACAGATGCCCCACGTCATAGCATTCGAACTCAAAGCGTGTGCCGCAACCTTTTCCGAGATGCTCGAGGGTGTACTCCATATCCTTGAAGGTATTGCGAAATATGAAGTCACGGGTATTCTCGAGGTATTGGGGCTCCCAATCATGCTTGAAACGCGGATACCGTTGAACGAGCGGAAACAGGCCGAAATTCATGGATCCCATGTTGAAGGAGGCCATTTCAGGAGCGAGGGCCAGTGGCGCGCGCAAACGCTCCTGGACCGTCATATTGTGGCCTCCCCCAGTGGTGATATTGATGACAGCATCGGTTTGCGCCTTGATGGATGGAAGGAACTGCCGGAACGTATCGGGATCAGGGGTGGGACGCCCATCCTTGGGATCTCGGGCATGCAGATGAATGATCGAGGCTCCCGCACGAGCAGCTTCAACGGACTCGGCGGCGATCTGTTCAGGGGTGATGGGCAAGTGGTCGCTCATAGTGGGAGTGTGAATTGCGCCAGTTACCGCACAAGTAATGATGATTTTTTTCTGGGTTTTTGCCATGAGCTTAGCTGATGATAAATAAAGCAAGGACAGTGATGTGTGGATGGGTTATTGCAGGCCGGGCCAGTAGAGCCGGCCAAGCCTGTGCTGGGCAGTTTTCGAATGACGCCGTGCCTGACGCAAACTGCCGCAGTGCCCGCACGATGTGTTAATGCATATATGCTCCGCCATTCACGTCCAGTGTCGTGCCGGTGACATATGTTGAAAGGTCAGACACCAGGAAGAGGCAAGCGCCAGCCATTTCCTGAGTGCTGGCAGCGCGTGCCATTGGCCATCCTTTCGCCGAGGCATGCTTCTCTTCATCGCTGCGGCCACTACGTGAAAAGTCGGTCAGCGTAAGTCCCGGGGTAATAGCGTTGGCGCGGATGTTGTCCGCTCCAAGCTCTTTTGCCAGTGCGCGGACAAACCCAAGTACGCCTGCCTTGGTCGCGCAATAGTGGGCACCTCCATAGATGCCGCCACCTTGCTGTGCCGACATTGATGATATGTGCAGAATGCTTCCGTTTTTCTGCGCACGCATTGCAGGGATGACCGCTTGTGAAAGGTTCACTACACCCTTGAGATTGATGGCAGCCACAAGCTCATAGTCGTCCTCGGTGATCTCCATCACCGTCCGCTTTTGCGTAATACCAGAAAAATTAACGAGAGCGTCGATGCGGCCATTGCTTTGCTCCCATTGGAGAACCTGGCTGATGGCGTCCCTGCAAGACTTCGAGTCCCTGATATCTATCTGGATCCCTGTGGCGTTACCTCCTGGAATACTCGCCGCGGCTTGCTGCACTTCCTCCTTGTCGACGTCGAGTATGGCGACGTTGGCCCCATGTTCTGCGAATAGTTTTGCGGTTGTTAAACCCATACCTTTTTCACGCGCCGCTCCGCAAAGAACAATAGTGCGGCCTTCAAGCAGACGTCCAGTAAGCACGAGTGAAAGGGGAACAGCCATGTGAAACCTCCGGGTGTGTGCAGAACGCGTCCGGCCGATATGGTTTTCGACGCTTTTTTCCGCTTTTGATATAAAAAAGATAACGTTTACTAATTAAAGAGTAGATATATCATGGGTAATACGAGATATTTATGAGATAGTATCAACACTATTGTAAACGTTGTCAATTTATTCTATGCTGAATGAACGTTGCCTGTCATCCTTAACTATTGATGGAAATCTTTCATGAAAAATAGCTTTAGAAACATATTTGCGGCCGTGGCGCTAGGCGTCGTCACGCATGTTGCTCAGGCCCAGGGCGGCTATCCTGAAAAACCGATACGCTTCGTGCTCGGTACAGGAGCGGGTAGCGGAGCAGATACCGTGGCTCGGTTGCTGGCAGATAAGATGGGGCCGCTTCTAAACGGGACTTTTGTGATTGACAACCGGCCGGGAGCCGGCGGCTCAATCGCAGCCGAAGCAGTGGCTAGGGCGGCACCCGACGGCTACACCATGCTGCTTGGCGGCTATACCACTCATGTATTGCTTCCGACCATCAACAGCAATCTGCCTTACGACCCGATCAAAGATTTCACGCCTATCGGCAGTGCCGCCACTGCTTCCATATTGGTTGTTGCCAACAATGACTTTCCCGCCAACAACCTGAAGGAGTTGATGGCACTGGCCAAATCCAAACCGGGGTTGCAGTACGCAAGCTGGGGCAACGGATCTACCGGGCACTTCTGCGCAGAGTTGCTAAACCAGAAACGCCAGCTGGGTATGGAGCACATACCCTACAAGACAACATCGCAGATCGTCACAGATGTTATCGGAGGGCATGTGCAATTGGCCTATCTTGATGTCGCATCGGGGGCGCCGATGGTTAAAGCGGGGCGCGCCAAAGCCATAGGGCAGTGTGTGTCCCGAAATGCCGTACTGCCGGATGTGGGTAGCTATGAGGATGAGGGCATTGATGTGGATGGCATGAAGGTTTCTCCTCCCATGCAGGCATTCTTCTTTCCCGCCAATACGCCTAAACCTATTGTCGACAAAGTCGCCGCCGCGCTCAAGACAGTGCTGGAGATGCCTGATGTGAAAGCCCGCATGCTGGAGATGGGAAACATCGCGGCATTTGAGAATGGGGAAACGTTGAAGGCCCACCTGATCTCTGATGCAAAGGCATGGAAGATCATTGCGGAAAGGGCAAACATCACCGCCAACTAGGCATATGAAATATGTCTCAAGGTGAGGCCCCCGTTTTTCGGAAGAGGCGGCGGAAGCCTTAGTGCAATGACAATGAATTAGAACTGAAAGACAGAAAGGATACGATTGATGAATTTCGTTAACCTCGGACGTACCGGACTCAAGGTTTCGCGCGTCGGACTTGGAATGCTAACGTTTGGAACGCCCAAGTGGCGTCCCTGGGTCATGGAGGAAGATGCATCGCGGCCTGTCATCAGGCGCGCGGTGGAATTGGGGATCAACTATTTTGATACTGCGGATCTATATTCCGCAGGCGAATCTGAAGTCCTCACCGGAAAGTTCGTACGCGAGTTCTGCAAACGCGATGAGGTTGTCATTGCCAGCAAGGTGTTCCATCCTGTTGACCTTAACTATGTCGCGCGGAACGTACCCACTTGGGAAGGCAATAAGGGGGGGTTGTCTCGCAAACGTTTATTCCATGCCATTGACGCGTCGTTGCAGCGCCTTGGTACCGACTACCTGGATCTATGGCAGATCCACCGCATGGATCCGGACACCCCCATTGAGGAATTCATGGAAGGCCTGCACGACATTGTGAAAAGCGGAAAGGTCCGCTATATCGGCGCCAGCAGCATGGCGGCATGGCAGTTTGCCAAGTGTCAGCAGATCGCCAAGGAGAATGGTTGGACGCGGTTCTCTGTCATGCAAAACCACTATAACCTGGTCTATCGTGAGGATGAGCGCGAGATGATTCCATTGTGCCAGGATCAAGGGGTTGCGCTGACGCCGTACAGCGGGCTGGCGCGTGGATTTTTGGCGGGCAACCGCAAGCGTGAGGACGCATCGGCAGGCGAAACCCTGCGCGCCAAAACAGATGATGCCGCCCAGCGCTGGTACTACGGAGATAACGACTTCGAGATCCTGGAGGCGTTGGGAGAGGTGGCTGCGGAAAAGGGGTTGAGTCATGCCGTGGTTGCTTATGCCTGGCTCATGCACAAGCAAACCATTCCAATTATTGGGGTAAGCAAGCCATGGCAGGTTGAGCAGGCTGTGGAGGCCATTGATGTGGTTCTGTCTGCTGAAGACATAGAACGTTTAGAGTCGCGGTATAAGCCTCACCCCGTAATGGGGCACTTTTCATAAGGCTGCTTCCCGTCTCGCGATTGGAATTTCGTCCTATTGCTACCGAGCGCTCGCTGCGCAAGCCCTCGGTAGCGAAGCGCACTCCTGAACACGCCAGGTCGTCACAGTCACGCGGTATCAGGCCCGTCATCAGCGGCATTTTCATCGGCTTAAAGCCAGCATGGCAATGGGTGCTTTGAGCCGAAGGCAGGATAGGCACTGTATGGTGGATGTGACGGGCTTCAATCTGTACGCGCCCGCAAATACTGAGAAACAGCCGCATGGTCGCCGCTGAACACGATGCGCTCTGATTTTTCCTGGCGCTGGTAGGCGTACATGGGGTCGTAGTATTCCTTCAGCAGCACTTCAATCCATGCCCGATGGCGTTCCGTGTCGCCGGTTTCGAGTTGCTGGCGCAGGGCCTCGTCCATGAGGTCGGCCAGGCTTTGGTAGCGCTGCATGCCGAGCCGTCGGGAGATGTTGTGCAGGCTCTGGCGCAACTGGGCGGCGAACAGGGGGGCACCGGCATCGGGCCCATGTGCTTGCAGGAATTCGGCGGACAGGTTGATGACATAGTCCTGCAGGATGCGCTGAACCCGGTTCTCGAAACTGTCTTCCAGCCAGACAAGGGGGTAGTCACGCATATTGTCGCGCAGCGATGGCGGCAGGTAGCAGCTGCCTACCATGCGGCCTTCTTCTTCCAGCACGAACTGATCCATGCCTTGAGCGCGCTTGCGCAAAAGATCGATGCTCAAGGCATTCTCGAAGTCGATCTGGGCGGGTTGCGGCGTGGCGTGCTTGCCGAAGCTGGAGCCGCGGTGGTTGGCATGGCCTTCAAGGTCTATGGCGTTGCGCAGGGTTACGAGCAATTCCGTCTTGCCCGTGCCCGTCAGGCCGCCCAGCAGCACGAAGCGGCAATGGGCGAGCGCATCGTCGAACTCGCTGATCAGATAGTTGCGCAGCGCCTTGTAGCCACCCTTTATCCGAGGGTAGGCGATGCCGGCCTCTGCCAGCCATTGCTGCGATATGCTTGAGCGCAGCCCGCCGCGAAAGCAATAGAGATAGCCTTCGGGATGGGCTTGCGCGAAGGCTATCCATGCCTGTATGCGCGCGTCGCGCAATGATCCGCTGACCAGTTGGTGGCCCAGCTCAATGGCGGACGCCTGGCCTCGCTGCTTGTAGCGCAGGCCCACGGCCTGCCGCTCGCTGTCTATCATGAGCGGCAGGTTGATTGCACTGGGAAAGGCGCCCTTGGAGAATTCGACGGGCGCCCGCACATCCATCAGCGGCGTGTCATTTAGAAACAGCGAGCGGTAGTCTTGAGTGTCTTCGCGCATTACTGGACAACCACGGCGTGCGGGCCGGGTGCATCGAGACGGCCTATTGGCCGCAAGTCCAGGCCCTCTTCAGCCGCCGCCGCAAGGAACGCGTCGATACCCGCGGGCTCCACGGCCACCAGCAGGCCTCCGCTGGTCTGGGGGTCGCACAAGAGGTGTTGGCGTTCTTGTGCGAGGGGCGCGACACGGTGGCCATAGCTCTCAAAGTTTCGCAGTGTGCCGCCCGGTATACAGCCTTGCTCCAGATAGTGCGCAATGCCATCCAGATGGGGCACGGATGCATAGTCCACATAAGCGGTCAGCCCGCTGCCGTCCGCCATTTCGATGAGGTGGCCCAGCAGTCCGAAGCCCGTTACATCGGTCATGGCGGCGACATGCGCCAGTTGGCCGAAGCGTGCGCCGGCAATGTTGGGGGTACACATCCAGTCGCGCGCAACGTTCACGTCCTGAGGCCGCAGCTTGCCTTTCTTCTCGGCGGTGGTCAGTATGCCGACCCCCAGGGGTTTGGTCAGAAACAAAACACAGCCCTGTGTGGCGGTGTCATTGCGCTTGAGGTGCTGGCGGTCGACACGGCCTGTCACGGCAAGACCGAAGATGGGTTCGGGGGCGTCAATGGAGTGGCCGCCCGCCAGGGCAATGCCGGCGGCGTCGCAGGCGGCGCGCCCGCCGCGCACGACCTCGCGGGCGACTTCGGCGGGCAGGACGTTCACCGGCCATCCCAGAATGGCGATTGCCATGATGGGCGCGCCGCCCATGGCATAGATGTCGCTGATGGCGTTGGTGGCCGCGATGCGGCCGAAATCATATGGGTCATCCACGATGGGCATGAAGAAGTCCGTCGTGGAAACGATGCCAGTCTGCTCATCCAGGCCGAACACGGCCGCATCATCGCGCGAGGCGTTGCCGACCCACAGCCTGCTGTCCTGTGTCTGGGAGCCGCTGCCGGCAAGTATGACATCAAGCACCTTGGGCGATATCTTGCAGCCGCAGCCGGCGCCATGGCTGTACTGGGTGAGACGTATGGTCCCGGTCATGTGAAGATTGCTCCTGCATATTGCTTTCAGGAGATTGTACGTCTGTCCCGGCACAGCCGCCGCTGGGCGTGGCTAGTTCACGCGCACCTCAATGCGTTTCGGCCGTTCCTGCATCATCTTGGGAATACGCAGATGCAGCACGCCGGCATCGAACGACGCCTGGACTTTGTCCGCATCCAGGTCGCGCGACAAGGTAAAAACGCGCTGGTAGCGCGGGCTGGTAATTTCAGCGTGTATTGGCTGCATGGCGTCCGGGGCGCCGAGCGACATGGTGCCTGCGATGGTCAGTGCATTGTCCTGGATATGCACTGCCACCTGGTCTTTGGGCACGCCAGGCATGTCCGCCCACAAGCTGATACCGTTGTCGTCTTCATAGACATCGACGGCGGGGCTCATGGGATCGACCGTCGGGGTGTCGTCGCCGCTGATGGGAAATGCATCGCCCACCGGATTGATCTCTGGCATGGTGGCCTCCTTCACTGGATGGGAATCTTGCGGGTGTTGATACGCTGCTTGCGGCGCAGCGTGACGGTCAGCACGCCATTCTGGTAGCTGGCCTGCACGGACTCGTCATCGACATCGTCGGGCAGGGTAATGACGCGCCTGAAGTGTCCCGCATAGCGCTCGTCGATATGCAGGGTATGGCGTTCGGGTTCGTCTGGTTGGGAAGGCCTGCGTTCGCCCGAAACGATCAGTACCCCCTTCTCTGCCTGGGCGTCGATATCCTCGGGCGCTACGCCGGGCACGAACAGGAAAATCATGATGCTGTCGGCGGTATGGCCCATATTCATGGCCGGGAAGCCGCCCCAGCTCGAACCCCTGATCGCGGGGGCTATGCCGAGAGCCTGCTGCATGTCGCGCTGCAGACGGTCCAGCTCGGCGAACAAGTTGCGCGGGAATGGTGATCGGTAAATCATGGTGCCTCCATGAAGATCGCACTGCGTGCTGCCGATCAGCATTTTTCATGCCGCGCCGATGCTCAATCGCCATGAAAAGTGACGAACTCCTCAAGCCTCATGCGGTCAGGCTGGAAGCGGTTGGCGGGGCACGTCGGATCTTCGTAACCCATCGAGATGCCGCAGATAATGGTCTGATCATCCGGGATGCCGAGCAGTTCCTTGACGATGCTCGGATAGTTGGCCAGTGCGGCCTGGGGGCAGGTATGCAGGCCGAGCCCGCGCGCAGCCACCATGATGTTCTGAAGAAACATGCCGTAGTCCAGCCAACTGCCTTTCTCCAGGTCGCTGTCTATGGTGAACAGGAATACGACGGGCGCATCGAAGAACACATAATTGCGTCCATGCTGCGCTGCGGTGGCCTCGCGATCGCCCTTGGTGATGCCCAGGGTGCCATACAGCCCCCAGCCGGTCGCGCGGCGGCGTTCCAGGTAGGGGCTGCGCCACTGGACAGGATAGTACTCATACTCGCGCTCGGAAGGCAGGTTGCGTGCGTGGGCATCGAGCAGCCGCCGCGAAAGCTCGTCGCGGATCGCGCCTTGCACGACATGCACTTTCCAGGGCTGGATGTTGCTGCCGCTGGGCGCGCTCGCCGCGGTTTCAAGGATGCGTACGATCAGGTCATGTTCGACGGGCCGGGGCAGGAATCCACGTATGCTGCGACGCGAGGTGATGGTGTCCAGAACGTTGGGCTGCATGCTCATGAAGTGTCTCCGTGGGCGGGTTGATGCCTTGGCTTGCCGGGCCGGACATGTGCCGGCGGGCTTGGCAATACAGGGGAAATGATAGCTCGCCTCGCGGCGGCGGCTTCAGCGCAGCTGCCGGTAGCGGAAGCAGTCGGTGGTGTGATCCATGATGGCGCCAATGGCCTGCAGGTAAGACTGGCAGATCGTCGGCCCGACAAAGGTGAAGCCCGCCTTTCTGAGGGCGCGGCTCATGTTTTCTGCTTCGGGCGTGATCAGCGGGATGTCCTCGTGCTTTTCGTAATGGTGTATCAGCGGCTGTCCGCCCACAAACGACCAGACCAGGGCGACGGGATCATCTTGCCTGAGCCAGGCCTGCGCGTTTTGCCGGGCCGCGCGCAGCTTGAGACGGTTGCGGATGATGCCCGCGTCCTGCATCAGTGTGTCTTCGATGTAATCGTCAGTCATGGCGGCAAGGGGCTGCGGATCGAACCCGAAAAGCACCTCGCGGTAGCGCGGACGCTTGCGCAGCACCGTGATCCACGACAGCCCGGCCTGGAAGCCTTCGAGCAGCAGCATCTCGAACAGGTGCGCCGGGTCGCGCGAGGGAGCGCCCCACTCCTTGTCGTGGTAGGCAATGTAGACGGGGTCGTCGGAACACCAATGGCAACGTTTCATGCCAGCTATTCTATGCCAAGGCTCCGAGGACGTGGGCGGCAGGGGAAAACTGCTCCATGCCCCCGGCGGCCTGTATGTCTGGCTGATCAGGCGCGGCGGCGCAGCCCGCATGGGCGACGGCATCGCCCAGCACAATGATGGCGGGGCTGGCCAGGGCTGTGGCGCGCACGACGGTGGCAAAATCGCCCAGGGTGGTGATAGCGTGGCGCTGATCCGGACAGGAGACGCGCTGGACGATGGCAACCGGCAGGCTGGCGGGAAAGCCGGCCGCCAGCAATTCGTCCTGCAGGGCGGCAGGGTGGCTCATACCCATATAACAGACGATGGTCATTCCGCTGGCGGCCAGTGCCTGCCATTGCGGCTGCGCTCCGTCTGCGGTGTGCGCGGTGACAAAGGTGACGCCCCGCGCTGTTTGCCTGTGGGTGAGCGGCAGTCCCAGGGCGCTGCCGGCCGCCAGGCCGGCAGTAATGCCGGCGACGCTGTCCACGGTTATGCCGCGCTCGCGAAGCCAGGCCATTTCCTCTCCGCCGCGTCCGAAAATGAAGGGGTCGCCGCCCTTGACGCGGGCGACGGTGCGGCCATGACGCGCATAGCGCGCCATGAGGCGAAGGATGAAGGATTGCGGCGTGGACCTGCAACCGCCCCGCTTGCCGACGCGGATGATGCGTGTATCGGGGGGCGCCAGTTCCAGTATGCCGGGGCCGACCAGATCGTCGACCAGCCAGACATCGCATTCGCGCAGCACGCGGGCGGCCTTGAGTGTCAGCAGATCAGGGTCGCCGGGGCCTGCGCCGATGAGCCAGACACGTCCGGCACGGGCGGAGGATGGTGGGGGTGGGATCATCTCTTTCATGGTGTTGCCTCGGTTGCTGCTGTTCGTTCCGCAGCCATGCGGCGTACTTCGGGCAGGCAGGATCCGCAGGTGATGCCGCATTTGAGTGTGGTTTTGAGTGCTTCCAGATCCAGCCCTCGCGATAGCGCCTCGTTGATCGCCACATCAGTGACGCTGGTGCAGGTACACACGATACGCGCCCGCTTTACGGGACCGCTGCGGCCCATCAATACATCACTGGCGCTGGCGGGCGCCAGCCCGGTGTCCGCCCATTGCAGCAGCGCATCGCTGGCGCGCACATTGCCTGCGAGCAGCCATGCCTTGAGCCGGTCTCCGTCGCGTATCAGGCGACGGACGATACCGTGTGCGGTGTCATCGAAGAGCGCATCCGGTTGATCCAGGCCCAGGTCATGCACCAGGGCTTGCAGCAGGCCGGGAGAGAGGCATTCAGGCCCCGCCAGTCGCAGGCGCACGCCCTCGCCGCCGATGGCGCTGGGCACGAGCATGGCATAGGGCAGGCGGCGCAGCCAGGGGCGCAGCCGCGCACGCAGCACGGATACCGGCCCGCTCACCCAGGCATGGGCATGCCATGGAAAATCCACCGCTTCGATTCCGGCCGCGCTGTGCTTGAGTTCGGGTTGCCGGGATATCGGATCGAAGACCTTGTTGGCCAATGCGTTTACGCCGTCGCCGGCAATGAAGCCGCTGCCCCAGTGCATATGCACGAATGCGTGGCCGGGCCGCAGCCCCTCGTCGCCGCTGGCCGGAAGGATGACCTGGCCGCGCCGCGTGTGCAGGCGCACCAGCGTCCCTTGCGGCACGCCGTGGCGCCGCATGTCATCGGGGTGGAGGTAGAGGCATGGCTCTTCGACGTGGCGCGTCAGCGATGGCACCAGCCCGCTGCGAGACATGGTGTGCCACTGGTCGCGCATGCGGCCGGAGGTGAGCCGCAGCGGGTAGCGCGGTGTCACGTTTTCCGCGACGGGAACATATGGGGCATCGTGGAAATGCGCCTTCCCGCTGCTGGTCGGGAATATGCCATCGGCATAGAGCCGGACAGACTGGCCGCGCGCGGGCGAGTCGCCGGGGCGGTAGGGCCACTGCTGCGGACCCTGGGAATCCAGGATGGCGTAATCCAGCCCGCTATAGTCCAGGTCGCGCCCAGCGGTGCTGCGCGCATGCTCGGCAAAGATTTGCGCCTCGTTTTCATAATCGAACAAGGCTGTCTTGTGGGGGGCAATCCGTTCCGCAAGTTTTCTGGCGACACGGGTGACCAGCCGCCAGTCGGGGCAGGCGTCTCCGGGTGGCGCAATTGCTGCGCGCACCCTGCTGATGCGGCGTTCCGAATTGGTGACTGTGCCGCTCTTTTCCGGCCAGGTTGCGGCAGGCAGGATGAGGTCCGCATATTCCAGCGTTTCGGTATTGGCGAAGGCCTCCTGTACGATGACCAGTTCAGCCTTGTTCAGGGCGGCGCGCACCTTGGCCTGATCCGGCAATGATTGCGCCGGGTTGGTCGCCGCTATCCACAGCACCTTGATCTTGCCCTCGAGCACGGCGTCGAACATCTCGATGGCAGTCTTGCCAGGCCGCGACGGGAGGCTGTCCACGCCCCACAGGCGGGCGATCTCGTCGCGGTGCCTGGCGTTGGCGGGATCGCGGTGTCCGGGCAGAAGCGTCGCCATGCCGCCCGCCTCCCGGCCGCCCATGGCGTTGGGCTGTCCCGTCAGCGAAAACGGGCCGGTGCCGGGGCGGCCTATATGTCCGGTTGCCAGATGCAGGTGAATGAGTGCGGTGTTCTTGGCTGTCCCGCTGCTCGACTGGTTCAGGCCCATGGTATAGAAAGACATTGCCGCCTTGGCGCCGCCGAACCAGTGGGCGGCGCGTGCAATGTCTCGCGCCGGCACGCCGCAGATATCCTGTGCGGTGTCGGGTGGGAATGCTTGAATGCGTTGCTCGAGTATCTCGAACCCTTCTGTATGCTGCGCGATATAGCTGGTGTTGATCAGCCCGTCCCTCGCCATGACATTGAGCATGGCGTGAAAGAGCGCCACATCGGTGCCCGGCAATATGGGCAGGTGAAGGTCGGCGACCTGGCAGGTGTCGGTGCGGCGAGGGTCGACGACGATGATTTTCATGTCGGGCCGGCGTGCTTTCGCGGCCTCGAGACGCCGGAACAGCACGGGATGCGCAAATGCCATGTTGGAACCTGCAATCAGCACGGTTTGCGCATGATCGAGGTCTTCGTAACAGGCCGGGGGGGCGTCCGCGCCCAGTGTGAGCTTGTAGCCGGATACCGCGCTTGACATGCACAGGCGCGAATTGGTGTCGATATTGTTGGTGCCGATGAGCGCCCGCGCCAGCTTGTTGAACACGGCATAGTCCTCCGTCAGCAGCTGGCCGGACAGATACATGCCAACGGCGTCGGGGCCGTGCATGATTATGGTTTCGGCCAGGCGGGCTGCCGCCAGGTCACAGGCATCCTCAAGCGCGATGGCGCGCCGCGGCGTTGCCCGGTCCGGGCGCCACTGCGCATTCAGGATGCGGCTGCTGTCCTGGCGTACCGTGGCGGCCAGCGCCCGCCCTTTGCTGCATAGTTTGCCCAGGCTTGACGGGTGGTCTTCGTCGCCGCTGACATCCCGCACCTGCCCGGCTTCGCTGTGGATGCGCACACCGCAGCCCGTGCCGCAGTAACAGCAGATTGAGCGGGTAGTCTGTGCCGTTGCGATGTCCATGGCCTACTCCTGAAGCGCCAGCGCCGGTGCGCGATCCTGTCCGGCATGGCCGCCGGCGTCTTCGCCGAACATCAACTGCTCGCGCAGCGCCGCAATGGGCGTGCCCTCGCGTATCAGCCTGAGGTACCAGGCGCCGTCCAGGGTGTCGCCATACAGGCAGGCGCCAACCAGTTTCCCGTCCTGGATCACGAGCTTTTTGTAGACACCGCCCAGATAGTCGGCGAGGGTAATAACCTCGGTGTGCGGGCCGCCCAGGAAGTCGCCGGCCGAAAACAGGTCTATGCCTGTCACCTTGAGTTTGGTGGACGTGGCGCTGCCCGCATAACGGCCGATGCCGAACATCGCCAGGTGGTTGGCCGCAACCTTGGCCTGCTCGAACAGCGGCGCCACCAGGCCGTAGGCGATGCCGCGATGGCTGACGCACTCTCCCACGGCGTAGATGGCGGGATCGAATGTCTGCATAGTGTCGTTGACCACGATGCCCCGCTCGGTGTGGATGCCGGCGGCGCGTGCCAGTCCGGTATTGGGCCGTATGCCGACGGCCATGACGACAAGGTCGGTCTCGATTTCGGCCCCGTCCTTGAAGCGTATGCCGCCCACGGCGCCGTGCCCGTTGTCCAGGATGGCGTCTGTCTCGCGGCCCATCAGGAAGTTGAGGCCACGATCCCGAAGGCTTTTCTGCAGCAGGCTGGCCGCGGTTCCGTCAAGCTGCCGGTCCAGCAATGCCTCGCCCAGATGCACCACCGAAACGTTCATGCCGCGAGAGGCCAGGCCATTGGCTGCCTCCAGGCCAAGCAGGCCGCCGCCTATCACCACAGCGCGTTTGAGTCGTCCGGCCGCTTCAATCATGAGATTTACATCGCGTATGTCCCGGAACGTAATGACGCCCTCCAGGTCTTTGCCTGGCACCGGCAGGACAAAGGGGCTGGAGCCGGTGGCCAGCAGCAGCCGGTCATAGGGCGTCACGGAGCCGTCGTCCGCGATCACTTCCCGGCGGGAGCGATTGATCTGCGCAATGCTGCGCCCCAGATGCAGCGTGATGCCATTTTTTGCGTACCAGTCCAGGTCATTGAGCACAATGTCCCGCAGGGTCTGTTCGCCGGTCAGGACCGGAGAAAGCAGGATGCGGTTGTAGTTTGGGTGCGGTTCGGCCCCGAATACCGTTATGTCGTAGAGATCCGGGGCCAGCCTGAGCAGTTCTTCCACAGTGCGCATGCCGGCCATGCCATTGCCAACGACGACGAGCCTGCGCTTTTTCATGATGCTTGCGCAGTGTCGGTGGATTTCCGGAATGCATGCCCCATCCCCTGGGGCGCGACGGAAGGTGAGCCAGCCCCGCGGGTATGCCGCTCATGCAGAAAGCCGAGCACACAAGCCCTGTACTTTGTGTATTCGGGATTATCCATCAGAGCCACGCGGTCGCGTGGCCGGGGCAAGGCGATCTGCAGGATCTCGCCTATGGTGGCGGCAGGCCCATTGGTCAGCATGACAATGCGGTCAGACAGCAGCACGGCCTCGTCCACATCATGCGTCACCATGATGGCGGTGGTCTTGGTGGCTGTGACGATGTGCAGCAGCTCATCCTGCAAATGGGCGCGGGTGAGGGAGTCCAGCGCGCCAAACGGCTCGTCGAGCAGCAGCACTTTTGGTTCCATGGCCAGTGCTCTCGCAATGCCGACGCGCTGTTTCATGCCGCCGGAGATTTCGGCGGGATACTTGTTCATGGCATGCGCCAGGCCCACCATGGTCAGTGCCTCCTCGGTTCGGCGCGCGAGCAGGCCGCGTGATTCCTTGGCGCCGAATACACGTTCGACGGCGAGGTAGACGTTCTGGCTGCATGTCAGCCAGGGCAACAGGCTATGGTTCTGGAATACGACTGCACGATCGGGGCCGGGCCCGGCGATTTCCTTCCCGTCGCACAGCAGCACGCCCTCGCTGGGCCGGTCCAGGCCGGCGATCAGGTTCAGCAGCGTGGACTTGCCGCAGCCCGAGTGCCCGATCAGAGAGATGAATTCGCCCTGCCGTATGTCCAGGTTGATGTCGTGCAGGGCAAGAAAGGGGCCGTTGCGGGTCTCGAAGCGCTGGCAGACGTATTCGATGCGTACGAATTTTTCCATGATTTATGCCTCCCGGTGATCGAAGCGGCGGGTAAGCGCCAGCAGCATTGCGTCCAGCGCCAGGCCGACGGCGCCAATGACGATGATGGCGATCAGGATGTTGCCGACATTCAGGTTGTTCCATTCGTCCCATAGCCAGAAGCCCAGGCCGGTGCCGCCCGTCAGCATTTCGGCGGCGACGATCACCAGCCAGGCAGTGCCGATGGAGAGCCGCACGCCGGTCATCATGTAGGGCAGGACAGACGGCAGCAGGATGCGGGTGAATACGCGCCATTCCGTCAGGTCGAGCACACGCGCGACGTTGAGGTAGTCTTTGGGCACGCGGCGCACACCATCGGCAGTGTTGATGATCATGGGCCAGATGGAGCAGATGAAAATCGCCCATATTGCGGCCGGCCCGGCAGCCTTGAACAGGAGCAGGCCCAGCGGCAGCCAGGCGAGGGGCGATACGGGACGAAGCAGGCTGATGACGGGCGAGCAGATCTTGTCCAGCACGGGCATGCGCCCGATAAGAAAGCCCAGCGGAATGCCGACCAGCGCCGCCAGCAGGAAGCCCGCCACAACGCGCCCCAGCGAGGCCAGGATGTTCCAGCCTATGCCGACATCGTTCGGGCCGTTGTTGTAGAAGGGATCGCGGAACAGTTCGATCGCCGCCTCGAAGGTTGTTTCGGGCGAAGGGATGTCTCCCGTCTTGAGCGAGATGATCTTCCAGACGAATGCCAGCAATGCCAGGCCTGTCACGGGACCCGCACAAGCCTGGGCCAGCCGCTCCGCCTTGTCCAGGATGGCTGGCCGGCGGCGGCTTTCATAGAGTTTGATGTTGTCCGGGTTTTGCACGGTGCTCACCTTTTCTGGCTAGGCTGTCTTGATGTCGAAGCTGTCGGCATAGGCTTGCGGGTTGCCGCCGTCCCAGACTTTGCCGTCCATCAGTTTGCTGGAGCGGGTGTCGGCGCTGGGCAGGGCGGTGCCGGTTGCCGCCGCAGCCTGCTTGTAGATATCCAGGCGGTTGATCTCGGCGGCGATGCCCGCGTAGTCGGGGTGTTCCTTGATCAAGCCCCAGCGCTTGTGCTGGGTCAGGAACCACATGCCGTCGCTCAGATAGGGGAAGTTCACAGCGCCGTCGCCATGGAAGCGCATGGGGTGCGCGTCAGTCCAAGTTTTGCCCAGGCCGTTGTCGTATTCGCCCAGCATGCGGCCCTCTATGGTCTGCACGCTGGTGTTTACATAGGATTTTGCCGCAATGACCTTCGCGGTCGCACGCATGTTATCGGGCGAGGCATCTATCCATCGGCTGGCCTCGAGCACGGCAGCCACCACGGCGCGGGCGGTGTTGGGGTGCTGCTTGACGAAATCGCTGCGCGTGCCAAGCACCTTCTCGGGATGGTCGGGCCAGATATCCTGCGATGTGCAGGCGGTGAAGCCCAGCCCGTCCATTACTGTGCGCGCGTTCCAGGGTTCGCCGACGCAGAAGCCGTCCATATTGCCGATACGCACATTGGCCACCATTTGCGGTGGAGGCACGGTGACGTTGCGGGTGTGGGAAGGGTCAATGCCATTGGCGGCAAGCCAGTAATACAGCCACATGGCATGGGTGCCCGTGGGGAAGGTGTGCGCAAAGACGTATTCGCGCGGGTCGCTTGCCATCTGCTTGCGCAGGCTGTTCCCGTCCGTCACGCCTGCCTCGCGCAGGCGGTTCGACAGCGATATGCCCTGTCCATTCTGATTCAGGCTCATCAGCACAGCCATGTCTTGCCGGGCGCCCGCGAGGCCAATATGCATGCCGTAGATCATCCCGTAGAGCGCATGCGCGAAGTCCAGGTCGCCGTTGGAAAGTTTTTCGCGCACAGCCGCCCAGGAGGTCTCTTTAGACGGGATGATCTTGATGCCGTATTTCTTGTCGAAACCCTTCACCGATGCCATCACCACGGAAGCGCAGTCTGTCAGGGGAATAAAGCCTATCCTGACTTCGGTCTTCTCAGGGGCGTCCGAGCCCGCGGCCCAGGCTGACGCGCGCATCCAGGGGTCGAGCATGGATATGGCCCCGGCGCCGGCGGCGAGCCGGGCCGTGCGCGACAGCCAGGCGCGGCGGCTCGCGCTGGGCAGGCTGGCATGATCAGGGGCGGCGGCTTTGTGGGCAGGGGCAGTCGGGCGGGCGGGTTTCATACGCTATATCCATGCAAGAGTGAATCGCAATGGAGTAAACGCAAAAGCTGTGCCAACTGTTGCTCGGGTATTCCCCCGTTATCCGCGCGGGGCCTGCGCTTCATCGTTGCGGCAGCGCACCAAGGACGTGCGCAAGGGCGCTGTCGGCACCGATATCGTGCCAGTGTTTATAATGCTGTGCATACATACAGCCTGACCTATGAGCCCGCCGCCCGACCTGCCCGAGCGCCGCATTGCGCACCTGGATATGGATGCCTTCTATGCGTCCGTGGAGCTGCTGCGCTATCCAGAACTGCGCGGGCAGGCGGTGGTCATAGGCGGCGGGCATGCTCATCAGCCGCGCACCTTGCCGGATGGCTCGCGCCGCTTTTCGCGGCTGCGCGGCTATGTGGGGCGCGGCGTGGTGACGACGTCGACCTATGAAGCCAGGGCTCTGGGCGTGTTTTCCGCCATGGGCATGATGAAGGCGGCCCAGTTGGCGCCCGATGCGGTGCTCCTGCCGGTGGATTTCACAGCCTATCGCCATTATTCGCGCCTCTTCAAGCAGGCTGTGGCGGGTATTGCGCCGCGGATCGAGGACCGTGGCATTGACGAGATCTATATCGACCTGACCGGGCTGGCGGCCGATTCCCTGGCGCTGGCGCGACAGCTCAAGCAAGCCGTATTCACGGCCACCGGCCTGACCTGTTCCATCGGCATTTCGCCAAACAAGCTGTTGTCCAAGCTGGCCTCCGAACTCGACAAGCCCGACGGGATCACCATCATTGGTCCGGGCGATCTGGAGCGGCGTATCTGGCCGCTGGCTGTTTCCAAGGTCAATGGCATAGGCCCGAAGGCTAGCGCGCGCCTGCAGGCGCTGGACATACACACGATCGAGCAACTGGCCCGCGCACGGCCAGCGCTGCTGCAAGAGCATTTCGGGTTGAGCTATGCGCGGTGGCTGGTGGATGTCGCCCGTGGCATTGACGAACGTCCCGTCCGCACCTATTCCGAACCGAAATCGATCAGCCGTGAAACCACCTTTGAGCGGGATCTCGATGTGCGTAGAGACAAAGCGGAACTGTCGGCCATTTTCCGGCATCTGTGCGAGCAGCTTGAAGGCGATCTGGCCCGCAAGGGGTATGCGGGCCATACGGTGGGCATCAAGCTGCGCTTCGACAATTTCCGCACGGTGACGCGGGATTGCACTTTGCCCGAGCGGGTGAGCAGTGCCGATGCGATACATCGTGCCGCAGGCGTCTGTCTCAAGCGTGTGACGCTGGACCATCGCATCCGGCTGCTTGGGGTGCGGGTCAGCGCCCTGGAGCGCGCCCCCGCCGACGATGCCCCTCAGCCGACGCAGCTCAGCCTGTATTGAGGCCCGAATGCCGGGCGGCCCAGTTCATCAGCCCGCAGGCCTGTTCCCTCAAGCGCATGTTTGCCTCTCAGGCCTGGACGCAGGTCTGTGCATGTTTAATAACAAACACGGCTTTATTCTTTGCTTTAAATAACCCAAAAGAATATATTAGTAATAAACCAGTAGTTATAAAAGTACCTGCCGCTTGCTAGTATGAATGTCATTGGGCGGGAGCGTGGCTTCGCGTAATGCGCGGCAATGCTGTTCCGCCTTCATTTTTTACTGGAATCGATATGAACATTTCTCGTTTACTGCGCGGCCTGGCATTGGCTGGCGTGGCGGCAATCTCTCTTGCGGCGGCAGGCGCGGCGTCGGCCAATGGCCTGCTGGATACTGTCAAGCAGCGGGGCTCGCTGATTGTCGGGCTGGAGGGCACGTATCCGCCATTCAATTATGTGGATGCCAAGACCGGCCAGCTGGATGGCTTTGACGTGGATGTCGCCAAACTCGTCGCAAGCAAGCTGGGCGTCAAGGCCCAGTTCGTCAAGACGGAATGGAGCGCCATCCTGGCTGGCCTCAGTTCGGGCAAGTTCGATGTCATCATCAACCAGGTGGGCATCACGCCAGAGCGCAAGAAAACCTTTGATTTCTCGGTTCCCTATGTGGCATCCAGCCCGCAGCTTATCTTGCGGCGCAATGATGACAGCGATTACAAGAGTTTTGCGGACCTGAAGGGCAAGAAGCTGGGCGTGTCGCAGGGCAGCAACTACGAGGCGTTGGCCAAGGCGCAGGAAGGTGTCGAGGTCAAGAGCTATCCGGGCGCCCCCGAATACCTGTCTGATCTGGTCAACCGCCGTGTGGATGCGGCGCTGAACGATCAACTGATGACGGCCTATCTCGTCAAGACCTCCAACATCCCCATCAAGGGCGGCGCCATTGTGGGCGAACCGAAGTTCAATGGCATCCCCTTCCGCAAGGGCAACCCCGAGTTTGAAAAGGCTGTCAACAAGGCGCTGGAAGACGCCTTTGCCGATGGCGAGTTTGCCAAGATCTCGGTCAAGTGGTTTGGCATCGATGTCAGCAAAGTGCGCAAGCCGCAATAAACCATGGACTTCATGGAGCTGATGGCCCTGGCCGCGCCCATATTGCTCAAGGGCGCGGGCTATACGCTGATCTTTGCATTCTCCGCGATGCTGGGCGGCCTGGCGATCGGCATGCTGCTGGCGGTGGCCCGCATTGTGCCGAGCCGCTGGACACAGCTTCCCGCCCAGGTCTATGTGAGCATGATGCGTGGCACGCCGCTGTTGGTGCAGGTGTTCATTGTGTACTACGGCTTGCCGAGCATAGGCATCTCGTTTGAACCGCTGACGGCAGGCATTCTGGCGCTGAGCCTGAACGCCGGCGCCTATATTTCGGAAAGCCTGCGCGGCGCGATACTTGGCATATCCAAGGGTCAATGGTCGGCCGGCTACAGCCTGGGCCTGAATTACTGGCAGAATCTGCGCTATGTCGTGATTCCGCAGGCCTTGCGCCTGGCGGTTCCCGCGATGAGCAACTCATTGATCAGCCTGATCAAGGATACTTCGCTGGTCTCCGTCATTACGGTGACCGAATTGTTGCTGGCGACCAAGGATGTGATCGCCACAACCTTCCAGCCCCTCCCGCTCTATATGGCGGCGGCGGGCATTTACTGGGTGATGAGCCTAAGCCTGGAACAGGTGCAGGGCAGACTGGAACGCTACTTCGGACGCAGCGTGCGCAACACCTGAGCCGGTATGCCGTCGGCTCAGAGATCGTATTCGGGTTCGAGGGCATCGCCCACTTTCAGCCAGGCGCCATGGTCGGCCCCCTGCACGACGGCGTTGACGCCGAACAGCACCCCTTCGGGGAACTGTCGATGTTGGGCCAGCACCTGCCCGGTTGCGGGTGCGGAGATGGCTGTTTCCTGATCGATGTTTGGGATGGGGCAGCGTGCGCAGCGCTTGACGAAAGCAAAGGTCAGCGGGCCGCAGCGCAGCCCTGAAAGATAATCTTCTTCATAGGGCTCCAGCCCCTCCAGGACGATATTGGGACGAAAGCGGTTCATGGGAACGGCAGGCTGGCCCTGCGCCGTCAGGCGGCGATTGAGTTCATCGAGCGATCCCTGGCTGGTGACCAGAAAAGGGAAGCCATCTGCGAACGCGAAGGGGTGGCTGGCGGGAAAGTCTGCCGCCAGGTCGGCATGGCGTTCGCGCCAGGCGTTGACATGATCGGGGCTTGCAAGCCGGTGGGCCTTCGGATGTACGCGCAGCAGCCGGCAACGGACGTTCAGGAAGCTGCTGAGCCACTGTGCGACTTCGTCGCCCTCGTCCCGTCCCAGCGTATCGGCAGCCCAGATGCGCACAGGAACCGCAGGCGAATCCGGGGTTCCTGCCTCGCTTTGCAGCGTGAATCGCGCCATGCCGGGGGCGTCCAGGGTGAGGGGGCCATCGTTGCCATCCGGCAGGCCTGGGCGCACCAGCGCCATGCGAGCGTAGGTGCGCTGGGTCATGAAGATGCCATATTCATCGACGATTACCCACTGCCTGTCCATGGGCAGGCCGCCACGGTCTATACGGACCTGGTCGTGAGAGATGCCCGCACAGGATTTCACGGGGTAGCTGTGCAGGCTGAGGATGCTCAGGGTCATGGCAATGGTTCGGTGAAAGGGGCCTGTAGCGCATAATACCGGTTCTTGCTTTGTCATACTTGTCTGGACGGTGCTCGGCATGCCTTTGAAGGATCTGCTCGCCGCGTTGATAGTGATTGTCGCGTGGGGAATGAATTTCGTTGTCATCAAGGTCGGGCTGGGCGAGATTCCGCCGTTGCTGCTGGGTGCCTTGAGGTTTGCGTTTGTGGCCTTCCCAGCCGTGTTTTTCGTACGCAGGCCCGCGCTGCCCTGGCGTACCGTTCTGCTCTATGGGTTGACGATCAGCCTGGGCCAGTTCGTATTTCTCTTTGTCGCGATGTCTGTGGGCATGCCGGCGGGGCTTGCATCGCTGGTGCTGCAGGCGCAGGCCTTTTTTACCGTGCTTATCGCCGCGGTCTTCATGGGCGAGCGCCTGCGCTGGAACAACCTGGCGGGCATGGCCGTGGCTGTGGTCGGCCTGGTGTTGATAGAGATGGGCGCGGCGCCGGGCACTATGTCGGCGCTGGGTTTCATCCTGACATTGTGTGCCGCGCTGTCGTGGGCGGCGGGCAATATCGTGGTCAAGGGCGCGGGCAAGATCGATATGCTGCCGCTGGTGGTGTGGGGCGCCCTCGTGCCGCCGTTGCCTTTCCTGGCCCTGTCATGGATGGTCGAGGGGCCTGAGCTGATAATGTCGAGCCTGGCGAATATCAGCTATGTCGGTGTGCTGGCTGTGTTCTATCTTGCCGCTGTGGCAACCGTAGTCGGATATTCTCTCTGGGGGCGGCTTCTGGGACGGCATCCGGCGGGCAAGGTGGCGCCGCTCAGCCTGCTGGTGCCTGTGCTGGGCCTGGTGTCGTCAGCCCTGCTGCTTGGCGAGCGCCTGGCCATGGTGCAATGGTATGGCGGGCTGGTGGTGATGCTCGGGCTGGCGCTGAATCTGTTCGGTTCCAGGTTTGCGGGTTGGCTGGGAGCCAGGCTGCGCACGGTGGGGTAAAATCCACAGCACAGGGAAAACCCTGTGCCTGTTGCCCCCTTATCTTCTTCTTTCTACAGGATGTCACCATGAAATTCGATCGGTCGGGCGTGGACGCGCTTATGGAAATCACATCGCGTCCCGAGCTGGTTTTCACCCGCGGGCAAGGCTCGTGGCTCGAGGACCACAACGGCAAGCGATACCTGGATTTCGTGCAGGGATGGGCGGTCAATGCGCTGGGCCATTGCCCGGCGCCCCTGGTCAAGGCCCTGACGGAGCAGGCTCAGGCCCTGATCAATCCTTCCCCGGCGTTTTACAACAAGCCTTCCATGGACCTTGCCAAACGCATTACGGGGGCATCCTGTTTCGACCGCGTCTTCTTCGCAAACAGCGGGGCCGAGGCCAACGAGGGCGCCATCAAGCTGGCGCGCAAGTGGGGCCAGCTCAAGCGCGATGGCGCCTACAAGATCATTACCTTCGATCACAGCTTCCATGGCCGCACGCTGGCCACCATGTCCGCGTCGGGCAAGCCGGGCTGGGACCGCATCTTCGCGCCACAGGTCGAAGGTTTCCCCAAGGCTGACCTGAATGATCTGGATTCGGTGCGCGCGCTGATAGACGACCAGACAGTTGCCATCATGCTTGAGCCCGTCCAGGGCGAAGCGGGGGTTATTCCCGCCACGCGCGAGTTCATGAAAGACCTGCGTGCGCTGGCTGATGAAAAAGGCCTGCTGCTGATTGTCGATGAAGTGCAGACGGGCTATGGCCGCTGCGGCGCGCTGTTTGCGCACGAGCTGTATGGCATCACCCCTGACATCATGACGCTGGGCAAAGGCATAGGCGGCGGCGTGCCGCTTGCGGCGTTGTGCGCGCGCGAGGAAATCTGCGTGTTCAAGCATGGCGACCAGGGCGGTACCTATAACGGCAACCCGCTCATGACAGCCGCCGGGGTTGCCGTGTTTGATACCTTGACCGCGCCGGGTTTCATGGATTCAGTCAATGCCCGCGCCAGCCAGCTCTCCAAAGGCCTGCTGTCCCTATCAGCCAAATGGAGCATGGAAGGCGAACGCGGCGAAGGCCTGCTGCGCGCCTTGATGCTGGGGCGCGACGACGGCCCCGCCATTGTCGAGGCGGCGCGCGATATGGCGCCGGAAGGCCTGCTGCTCAACGCCCCGCGTGCCTCGCTGTTGCGTTTCATGCCGGCACTGAATGTCACGGAACAGGAAATCGACCAGATGCTGGCCATGCTGGACGGCGTTATCGCCAAGGTGCGGGGTTGATGCCGGCGGCCATAACGGGACGCAGGGCATAACGGCAGTTTGCGGCAAAGCCATCCAGGCGTTTCCCGACGCCTGGATGGCTTTTGCTTTTGTGCGGGCGCCGGCCCTGTATAGCCAGTGTTGCAGTCAGTGCGTTGCCATGGCCTGGGGGGCGGCAAGCATGACGCCCCGCCGGGGCAGGCGCAGCGAAATGACGGCGGCTGCGAACAGCAGCACGCCAGCCATGCCGAAGGCGATGAGATGGGTGTGGTAAGTCTCGTAGGCCCAGCCTCCCAGCCATGAGCTCAGGGTGCCGCCGATCTGGTGGCTGACATAGGCCCACCCGCACAGCACGCCAACCAGGCGGGTGCCGTAGACATCGGCCATGATGGCTGAAGAAAGGGCCACGCTCCCGGCCCACACGACGCCGCCTATGACCGCGACACTGTAGAGCTGCCAGGGCAGCGCCGCCTCGACCAGGCCAAAAAAGCCCAGCCCGCGGACGATATAGATCAGGGCCAGAATGTTGCGGCGCTCCACTATGTCCGAGAATTTGCCGAGCGCGAACGAGCTGAAGATCGCCACCAGACCGATCAGGGCGATGCCGAAGGAGCTCGTCTTAATGCCAAAACCGTGGTCCATCAGCATGGGAACGCCATGCGTGCCCAGCAGATTCATGCTGAAGCCGCAGGCAAACAGCCCGAGCGCGAGCTGCCAGAAGGGAAGGGTTTGCAGCGCATCACGCACGCGCAGGGGCGGCGTGTCTTCGGGCCAGCCCGCATGGGTGGGCCGTGTGCTGCTGGTTGCTTTACCGGTATGCAGATCGGCGCCTGGGGGCGCCTGTTCGCGGATGATGAACAAGGCCGACGGTACCGTGAGCAGGACGAATACGGCAGCGAAGCCGAGCAGGGTTTCTCGCCAGCCAAAAGCGGTGATCGCGGCGGAAAAGACGGGGGTGAGCACGGCGATGCCGGCCATGGAGCCAGCCGACAACAGGAACAGTGCCATGCCGCGCTGGCGGATAAACCAGCGGCTGATGACTGGCGTGACTGAAATCGGGCTGGTGAAGACCAGCCCGATCGACAGGCCGACGCCGAAAAACGCCAGCAGACCTAGTGGTCCGCTGGACATCGCGGTTCCGATCATCGATACAGCCACGATTGCGGCGCCGATCAACAGGACGGCGCGGGTGCCCCAGGCATTGACCAGCTGGCCCGCCACAGGCATGGAAAGGCCATAGATCATCATGCCCGTGGCGATAATGCCCGACAGGTCGCTGCGCGACAGATGAAGATCGCTGGTGATGGGCAGGAAGAACGGTCCTACGCTCAGACGCATGCCTACTGTCAGCAGGGTGAGAAATGTTGCGGCGCAGACGATGATCCAACCGAAGTAGAAGCCGCCCTGCTGATCATGTTTGTTGCTGTTCATGTAGTTTCTGCGTTGTCGTTTGTGGCGGCGCGCCGCCTGTATTGCGCCGGCCTTGTGCCGGCCAGCCTCTATTCAAGTCTTTTAACGCTGTTCCTGCAAGCGCCGCCCGGCGTTTTCACGGGCGATCATTTTCAGGAGCAGCAGGGCACCGGCGGCCATGACGATTGCGGCGACCCCCAGCGGACCCGCATAGCTGCCCGAGCTGTCCACCATATAGCCCGTCATCGCGGGTGCAATAATCTGCGCCACCCCGTACCCCACGGTGAGGCGGGCCATGGCTTTGGCCGGATTGGCGGGCGCGTTCCGGCCCACGATGGACAGCGACAGGCTGACGATGCCTACGAAGGTGCCGCCATACAGTACGGCGCTGGCCAGGTTGGCGGCAGCGCCGCCGTCCACGACCGGTAGCAGGAAGGCCACGATCTGGATGATAAAGGCCAGCAGCAGGGCGGGGGTCTGCCCCATCGCGGCTGCGATGCGGTCCCATATGAAGCAGGAAGGTGCGGCGAGGGCGCCGACAATCACCCATATCCAGCTGCCCTTGCCCGACAGGGCGGGGATCTGCTCCAGCATGGCGACAATAAAGGTTGCGCTGATGACGTAGCCAAATCCGGCGCAGAAATATGCCCCTTCCAGCAGGGATATCCGCGACGGCCTGGCTGCCCGCCCGGCTGTTTTCAGCGGCGCGGCCGGGGCGGCATGCGGCGACGGCATCCATGCCCAGGCCGGCACGCAGAATACGGCGCCCAGCAACCCCAGGGCCAGCCATTGGCCGTCCCAGGAAAGATGGCCGGCCATGAGGGCAACCATTACGCCGGACACCACGATGCCCATGCCCAGGCCAACGAAATGCAGGCCCAGCTCGGCCTTGAAACCGTTGTGCATGAGCCAGTTGAGCACCAGGCCCGACGCCAGCAGGAGCCCGGCGGTGCTCGACACGCCGGACAGGAAGCGCAGTATGGACCAGGCGAGCATATTGTCGGTCAGGCCCATGCCCAGGGTGGTCAGTACCGCGACAGCCAGCCCGATGCGATATAGCCTGTATTTGTGACGCAGATCGCCTATGGTGGCGGCAAAGACGGCACCCAGCAGGTAGCCAAGATAGTTGTAGGTGGCAAGCCAGCCAGCGGCGACATCGCCCAGGCCGGCCTCGGCCCGCATTACCGGCAGCATGGGCGTGTAGGCAAAGCGCGCCAGCCCGACCGTCAGAATGAGCGCCGACAGGCCTGCGAGAATGACTTGGGTGCGGCTGACGCCTTTGGCTGAGCCGCGAGCGTGGCGGGATGATGAGGGCGTATCCATGGAGGGCGGCCGTCAGGCTGGGTTGCGATACAGTCATCTTCGCCCGGTGATGCCTTGCTTGCTGTCGACATGGCGACGTATAGTATCGATGAAGCGACAACTCATCGGAGCCCGGCCATGGCGTGGCATGACGAAGGGTGGATCGCGGTCAAGGTGCCCGATCTCGAAGCCCTGCCCAATGACGTATACATGCGTTCGCAGAACCTGGCGCCGCGCGAGGCCTTCCCGCCTCATGCCCACCGCTGGAACCAACTGGTCTACGCAACATCGGGCACCATGGTGGTTACTCTGGAACATTCGCGCCATATCATCACGCCCGAGCAGGCCATCTGGGTGCCGACAGGCACGGTGCATACGACGGGCTCGGTGCGCGGCGCGGCATTCCGCAATCTGTATATTGCTGACGGCGCGCGTTGCGCAGCCGGCGTGAGCTGTGCGGTGTACCGGGTAACGCCCCTTATGCGACAGCTGATTATCGAGTTTGAGCGCATATCGCGCGACGAGGCTGAGGGAGGCTATCGGCTGCGGATCGCCGATCTGCTGCAGGATCAGATACTGCGGCTGGAAAAGCTCGACTTCCATCTTGCCTGGCCCCGCTCCGCAAGCCTGAGAAAGCTGAGCGAGAGCCTTTATGCGAATCCGGCGGACGACCGCAGCCTGCGCGACTGGGGGCTGTTGCTGGGGGCCTCCAGCCGCACGCTGGCACGCCGCTTTGAGAAAGAAACCGGCATGGCCCTGCGCGAATGGCGCCGCCGCCTCAGGCTATTCCGGGCCATTGAATGGCTGGCGGGAGGCAAGCCCGTCACATCGATTGCCCTGGACCTGGGTTACGCCTCGACCTCGGCATTCAGTTTCATGTTCAGGGAGGCGACGGGGCTGAGCCCCAGCGAATGGCAACGACGGGCGGGCATGGGCTGATTGCGGCGCATATTCACGGGGCAGTCTGCGGCATTGACAGCGCGTCTCGCTGCATGTCAGGGTTTACACCGGTTATATGGAAACCCGAAAGTCCGCTATCGATTTTTGCTGATGCCTGCCTGCGGTGAACTCCAGTACATTGGCTGACACGCGAAATAAAAACAAATCGTCAAGGAGGCAGAAAGTGAGCGAACAACAGACGCTCGCCGATGAGCGGCTATCGGGGGGCAAGCTGGCTGTGCTGGGGTTGCAGCATGTGCTGGTGATGTATGCGGGAGCGGTGGCCGTGCCGCTCATTGTCGGAAGGGCGTTGAACCTAAGCCCGTCGGAGGTGGCGTTCCTGATTTCGGCGGACCTGTTCTGCTGCGGCCTGGTCACCATCGTCCAGTCCCTGGGGGCGACGCAGTGGTTCGGCATCAAGCTGCCCGTCATGATGGGTGTTACATTCGCGGCGGTGGGGCCCATGGTATCGATCGCGAGCAATGCACCGGGGCATGACGGCGCGCGGCTTCTGTTTGGCACCATTATTGCGGCCGGGGTCATCGCCATGCTGATTGCGCCGGCTGTAAGCCGCATGCTGCGGTTCTTTCCGCCGGTTGTGACAGGCACCATCATTGCCATTATCGGCATCACGCTCATGCGTGTGGGGGTGAACTGGATATTCGGCAACCCGGTGGGCTCGACCGCGCCGACGCTGATCGACCCCACTCACGCGCAATGGCTGGAGCAGGCCGCCCACGTGGCGAATGCCCCTGGATCGGCGCTGCCCCCTGTGCCGGAGGGGCTGTCGATTCTGCCGTCTGTTCCCAATCCGCGCTATGCGGAACTTACCGGGGTGGGTATCGCGGCGGTGGTGCTGATATCCATCCTGCTGATCACCAAGTATTTCAAGGGCTTCGCTTCCAATATCGCGGTGCTGCTGGGGATCGTGATCGGCGGGGTGCTGGCCACGTCGCTGGGCCTGATGACATTTGAGAAAGTGGAGCGCGCGGCATGGTTCGACGTGGTGTTGCCTTTTCATTTTGGCATGCCGCTGTTTGACCCCATGATGATCGCCACCATGACGCTGGTGATGATCGTGGTGATGATTGAGTCGACCGGCATGTTCCTGGCGCTGGGTGAAATGACGGGCCGCACCGTGAGCGAGCAGGATCTGGCGCGCGGCCTGCGCACCGATGGCCTGGGCACGCTGCTGGGCGGCATCTTCAATACCTTTCCCTATTCCAGTTTCTCCCAGAACGTCGGGCTGGTTGCCGTGACGGGCGTGCGCAGCCGCTTTGTCTGCGTTGCCGGCGGCATCATCCTGGTGATTTTCGGATTGCTGCCCAAGCTCGCCGCGCTGGTGGAGTCTTTGCCCACCGTTGTGCTGGGTGGCGCGGGTATCGTGATGTTTGGCATGGTGACCGCAACCGGCATCCGGATTCTGGCGGGCGTTGATTTCAAGACCAACCGTTACAACGCCATGATTGTCGCCATCTCCATCGGCATGGGGATGATTCCGCTGGTTGCGCCGCATTTTCGCCAGTGGATGCCGCATGCCATCCATCCGCTGATCGAGTCGGGCATACTGCTGACATCGATCTCGGCGGTGTTGCTCAATGTTTTCTTCAACGGCACGGGCGCAAGCCGGGATGAGTGCGTGAAAGCAGCGCTCAATGCGGAGCACTGAGCTTGCCTTGGCAGGAAAGCGCCATGGCGTGATGGCGCTGTTTTCCGCGTCCGAAAACGAATGAAGGGAAGCCGGAATTTTGCCGGCTTCCCTTCATTGCGTGCCGTGATCAGCGTGCCGTGATCAGCGACCGTGCTGCTTGCGCCAGGCCTCGAACTCGGGCAGCGTGGCCGGGTCAGTCGCGGGATACAGGCCCAATATGGAACGGCCTTCGCGCACTTTTTCCGTGACGAAGTCTTCAAAGGCCGTCATTTCAAAAGCCTCCTGCGCCACTTCCTGGACCAGGTGGGCGGGGATCACGACCACGCCCTCTTCGTCGCCGAAAATGATATCGCCTGGAAAGACAGGCGCATCGCCGCAGCCTATGGGCTCGTTGATGGCAATGGCCTGATGGTGAGTAAGGTTGGTCGGAGGCGCTGGGTTGTGGTGATAGGCGGGGATGTCCAGCTGTGCAATTTCCGGCGAATCGCGGAACCCGCCGTCGGTCACCACGCCTGCCACGCCGCGTTGCTGAAGGCGCGTCACCAGAATGCCGCCGGCCGATGCGGCGCGGCCGTCCTTGCGGCTGTCCATGACCATGACGGCGCCCGGCGGGCATTCTTCCACAGCCTTGCGCTGTGGATGCGCACGGTCGCGGAACACGGCCAGCTCGTTCAGGTCCTCGCGCGCGGGCATGTAGCGCAGCGTAAAGGCGGGGCCGATCATGCGGCTGGCCTTGCCTTTGCCGACGGGGTATACGCCCTGTATGAGCTGGTTGCGCAGGCCGCGCTTGTACAGTGTGGTGGTAACGGTCGCAACGCTGACCTGTTCGAGCTGTGCCTTGATGGCAGGTGTCAATGCCGACATGAAAGAATGCCTCCTAGAAAATATCGGGCTCGCCCGCGGGCCGGCCAAAGCTGGACTGCAGGAAATCGAAATCGCAGCCGCTGTCGGCCTGCTGGATATGTTTGGTGAACATCCATCCGTAGCCGCGTTCATAGCGGGGTTCGGGCGCTTTGCGGGCAGCCTGTCGGCGCGCCAACTCCTCATCGGAGACATTCAGCGAGATGCTGCGCGCCTCGACATCAATGGAGATTTCGTCGCCTGTCTGAACCAGGCCCAGGGGGCCGCCGACAAATGATTCGGGCGCCACATGCAGGATGCAGGCGCCATAGCTGGTGCCGCTCATGCGTGCATCGGAAATGCGCAGCATGTCGCGCACGCCCTGTTCCACCAGCTTTTGCGGAATGGGGATCATGCCCCATTCCGGCATGCCGGGGCCGCCCTGGGGGCCCACATTGCGCAGCACGATCACATGGTCAGCGGTGACATCCAGGTCGGGGCTGTTGATCTGCGCCTTCATCTCGGGGTAGCTGTCGAACACCAGCGCCTTGCCGGTGTGGCGCAGCAGGCGCTGTTCGGCCGCCGCGGGCTTGATGACGCAGCCATCCGGCGCCAGGTTGCCCTTGAGCACCGCCAGCGAGCCTTCTTTGTAGATGGCGTTGTCCAGGCTGCGGATGACATCGTCATTGAAGACCTCGGCGCCTTCCAGCGTCTGGCCAAGGGTCTGCCCGCTGACGGTCATGACATCCAGGTTCAGCAAAGGCTTCATCTGCGACATCATCGCGCGCAGGCCGCCCGCGTAGTAGAAGTCTTCCATCAGGTATTTGTCGCCGGTGGGCCGGATATTGGCAATGACAGGCACCTTGCGGCTGGCGGCATCGAAGTCGTCCAGCCCGATGTCGCAGCCCGCGCGGCGAGCCTGCGCGACAACGTGAATGATGGCATTGGTGGAGCAGCCCATGGCCATGGCGACGTTGATGGCATTCAGAAAGGCGGGGCGCGTCTGTATTTTGTCCGGCGTCAGGTCTTCACGCACCATCTCAACGATGCGTCGGCCCGATGCGGCGCACATGCGGATATGGTTCACATCCGGGGCGGGGATGGATGATGCGCCAGGCAGCGTCATGCCCAGTGCCTCCGCAATGGCGGTCATGGTGCTGGCTGTGCCCATGGTCATACAGTGCCCGTGGGAGCGCGCAATGCCGCCTTCGATGCCTAGCCACTGTACTTGGCTGATGTTGCCCGCACGGCGTTCGTCCCAGTATTTCCAGGCGTCCGAGCCTGAGCCCAGCGTCTTGCCTTCCCAGTTGCCGCGCAGCATGGGGCCGGCCGGGATATAGATGGCGGGAACGCCGGCGCTGGTCGCGCCCATGAGCAATGCGGGAGTGGTCTTGTCGCAGCCGCCCATCAGCACCACGCCGTCTACCGGATGGCAGCGGATCAGTTCTTCGGTATCCATGGCCAGCATATTGCGATACAGCATGGTCGACGGCTTGACATACTGTTCGGCCAGCGACAGCGCTGGCAGCTCGATGGGGAAGCCGCCAGCCTGCAGCACGCCGCGCTTCACATCTTCCACCCGTTCCTTGAAATGCGCATGACAGGGGTTGATGTCGGACCAGGTATTGATGATTCCGATAACAGGTTTGCCCACCCAGTCTTCAGGGCTGTAGCCCATTTGCATGATGCGCGAGCGGTGTCCGAACCCGCGCAGGTCGTCCGGCGCGAACCATCTCGCGCTGCGGTAGTCTTCCGGCTTTTTCATCCGATATTGCTCCAATGTGTCCCGGCTCCCCGGCCGGGCGCGAAAATGCCGCGGGCGCCCGCCCGCGGCGCTGCTAGCTCTGCATGCCCCAGCGGCGCACGGTTCTTTTCTCGATGAATTTGAACACGAAATTTTCCACCAGCAGGCCAATGATGATCACGGTCAGCAGGCCGGCGAACACGGCGGGGATGTCGAGCAGGTTGCGATTCTCGAAGATATACCATCCGAGGCCGCCCTTGCCGGACGCTACGCCGAATACCAGTTCGGCCGCGATCAGCGTGCGCCAGGCGAATGCCCAGCCTATCTTCAGGCCAGTCAGAATCGACGGAAATGCCGCCGGAATGAGGATGCGGCCGACATATCTCAGGCCCGTCAGTTCATAGTTGCGCCCCACCATGCGCAGTGTCTGGGACACGGCCATGAAGCCGGACTGCGTATTGAGCGCCACGACCCAGACCACGGAATGCAGCAGCACGAATACGATGCTGGTGGTTCCCAGGCCGAACCAGATCAGCGCCAGCGGCAGCAGCGCTATGGCGGGAAGCGGGTTGAACATCGCTGTCATGACTTCGAGAAAGTCCGTGCCGATCTGTGTGCTGATGGCCAGAATGGTGATCACCGCCGCAATCACGATGCCAACGCAGTAGCCGATGAGCAGCACCTGAAGCGATGTCCAGGCACGGTCCAGCAGCACCCCGCTGGCAATGCTGTCCATGAAAGCCTGCACGGTATCGCTGAGCGTCGGGAACAGCAGTGGATTGTCGAGGAAGTAGCCATAGGCCTGCCAGGCAATCGCAAGCAGCAGCACAATGAAAGACTTGCGCACGAAAGAGTCTGCCCAGATTCTCTGGATCAGCGGCAGCTCGCGCACGAGCACGACTTCACCGGATGCTTCCGCAGGCTTGGCGGCCTGCTGTCTCATGGTAATGGTTGCGCGCGTCATATCAATGCGCTCCTTCTTCTTCAAACAGCAGATCGTGGATTTCCTGTTCCAGTTGCGCAGCGGCGGCTGCGTCTTCGCCGACCGCCTCGACATCGCGCACTTCAGCCTTTACCTGGCCAGGATGCGGAGAAAGCAGCAGGATGCGGTTGCCAATGCGTATGGCCTCGGCAATGGAGTGGGTGACAAACATTACGGTAAAACGGGTTTCGTCCCACAGTTGAAGCAGCTCGTCCTGCATCTGGCGCCGCGTGAGCGCGTCGAGCGCGGCGAACGGCTCGTCCATGAGCAGGATGTCCGGCTCCATGCACATGCCGCGCGCAATGGCCACGCGCTGTTTCATCCCGCCCGAGAGCTGGTGTGTGTAGCTGTCCGCGAACTTGCCAAGATGCACCTTGTCCACGTAGGCGCGGGCGCGTTCTTCCGCCTGCTTGCGCGGCATCTTGCGCGCCACGAGGAGGGGAAACATGACGTTCTCCAGCACCGTCTTCCAGGGCAATAGCTGGTCGAACTCCTGGAACACCATCATTCGGTCGGCGCCAGGTCGCTCCACTTTGCGGCCCTTGATGCGGATCTCGCCTTCCTCGGGCGCCAGATAGCCACCCACCGCCTTGAGCAGCGTCGACTTGCCACAGCCCGAAGGGCCGAGCAGTACAAAACGGTCGCTGGTATCTACGCTGAAGCTGACTTTGTCGGTGGCGGTAATGATGGCATCAGGCGTCTTGTACCTGAGCGTTACGCTGTCAACGTCCAACAGCCTGGAATGTGTTTCCCCAGCCATGATCAGTTCCCGTTCAGATAGGCGGATTCAGGCAGGAAGAAATCCGTCCATTTTGCCGGCTTGGTCTTCAAGATGCCTACCTTGACCATATGGTTGGCGAACTTCATGGATCCCGCAGGCGCCATCTGGAAGTCCATCATTCCAGGCTGCTTGAGCATGTCCAGCAGCTCATCGCGGCTTGTCTGGTCGCCGCTGATCTCGCGGTAGATGTCCACTGCCTCAGGCGTATGCTGCTTGATGTAGTCGATCGCTTCCTTGGACGCCTCGAGCACTGCCTTGATGATCTTGGGGTTGGCTTCGGCGAACTTGGTGGTGGTGAACAGCGTCGACTGCGACAGCCCGCTTTCGATTACGTCGTTGGAACGCAGCACGATGTGCGCGTTCGGAACTGTCTTCAGCTCCTTGTAGAAGAAAGGCGGTGCGGCGAAATGCGTAGAGATTTCACCATTTGGGTTGGCCAGCATCGCGGCGGCGTCAGGGTGGCCCAACTGCACCGTATTCGCATCCAGCTTGGACCAGTTGTCCGGCCCCCATTCCTTCTCGGCTGCCATTTGCAGCAGAATGGCCTGAGTGGAGACGCGCACGGTAGGCACGGCAATCTTGTCCTTGGGGCCGAAATCCTTGATGGTCTTGATGTTGGGGTCGCGGCTGATCAGCTCAAGCGGCAGGGCCGAGTTGGTCGTGATGCCCTTGACCTTGCCTTTGGTGCGGTCCCAGAGCAGCAGCAGGTTGCCCAGGCCGCTGTTGACGATCTCGACGTTGTCCGACAGCAAGGCGTCGGTGGCAGCGCCCCCGCCACTGAACGAGCGCCAGTTGATTTTCAGGTCGTTGACCCCAAGCTCGGCGGCCTTTTTCTCGATCAGCCCTTGCTTCTGCATGACCAGCGCAGGCAGATACAGAATGCTCGGCTGCTTGGTGATGGTGATCTCTTTCTTTTCCTGCGCGGTGGCGCTGGCAGCCATTGCGCCCAGGGCCGCCATCAGCAGCGCGGCGGCGTACTTGCGTGTACGTAGCATGTGTCTTCTCCGTTTTGGTGTAGTTCTCAGTGCGAGTCGGGTGCGGTGCATAACTGCTTACTGCTTATCGCACGGAAATATACTAATATATTAGTACGCCATCTGCAAATGATAAATTTCCAGCTCCGGGGCAATCCGGTAATCTTTCAGACCATGAATACAGTCATTGAACTTGATCGCGCCAGACACGCCGTGCCGCAGTTATATGAATTGCTGCGCACGCGCATCGTGTCGCTTGAGCTGGAGCCGGGCGCCTCGCTGTCCCGGCCCCAGCTGTCGGCGGAATTCAGCATCAGCCAGACGCCGGTGCGCGAAGCGCTGCTCAAGCTGGCGGAAGAGCGGCTGGTGGATGTCTTTCCGCAGTCCGCAACCCGTGTGAGCCTTGTTGATGTGGCCCATGCGCAGGAAACCCATTTTCTGCGCCGCGCGGTAGAGCTGGAGCTGGTGCGGGACCTGGCCATCAAGAGGCCTGCCGCACTGCTGGACCATCTTGACGGGCTGCTCGCCAGGCAGGCGGCGTTGCGCGATGCGGGCGACTACGGCGGCTTCACCGAGGCAGACCAGGCATTTCATCACTGCATGTATGAAGCCGAAGGCAAAGATGACCTTTGGGCATTGGTGCGCAGCCGCAGCGGCCACATCGATCGCCTCAGGCGCCTGCATCTGCCCGCTGCCGGCAAGCTGAACCGCATCATCGCAGACCACACCCGCATCGTGGCGGCCATGAAAGCGGGCGACGTTGCCGCAGCCCAGGACGCCCTGCGCGTCCACCTGTCGGGCACGCTCGAATACGTCGACACCATACGCCAGGCGCATCCAGGCTATTTCAAGACACGCTGAAACACCCCAACCAACACCCTGCCCGCGCATGGATGATGGGCATGTTCATGGCGGTAGAATCAGGAAGCGTTGTTGCGGTTCCTGGCGCACTCGAGCTGTCAAAACGCTATTCTCTTGCGTGCATCGCATCACTAGGCCAGCCAGCATATCCAGCGAGTCGATCTGATGGGTTTGCACCAGGTGCTGAAAGCGTCGAATCTCGGCCACTGTGCAGGCACGATGCGCGTCTCGTAGCAGGCCATTGGTTTGCAACAGCCGCAAGCTCTCCGGATGTATCAATGCCAGCAGGCTTTCCGCCTTGCATATCTTTTCCTGCAGGTGCTGCAAGGCATCCGCCTCCGTCCGTACTCCATACCGCTTCCAGGCTGGCTCATGGTGAAACAGCCGGTTGCGGAAGTCGCGCAGTGTGGCGACCAGATCACGGGCATGAGCAAGAACGATGCTGGCTTGATGCGAAGGCCAAGGCCCACGGAATACTGTCGACAGATGCTTGGGCCAGATCAGCCCGCGTCCCATGAACTCCGCATCCAGCAGAAATTCCCAGGTCGAAAACTCCGTCTTCGCCAGCACGCCTGCATGGCTGGGCGTGATGTGGCCGCGCACACGATGGCGACTACGCACCTCGGCGATATATTTGCGCGAGGCCTTGATGAAGTTGTCATGCACCGCCTGCACAGCATGGGGCAGCACGATACCCGCCTGATGGGAGCGGTGGCGCAGTCGCGCTCCCGACCACCAGAAGGTGCCAAGATCAGCCATCAATGCCTGGTCGATTGCGTTGCGCAAGGTGATTTCGGCCATACTGATCAGCGGATACAGTGCTCCGCAGACATGCGTGTTCCAGATGTACACGCCCATCAGTTCCACGTCGTTGGCAGGGTGGAATACGTTCTGGTAGCTGTTGATGCGTTCGTTGCTGATGAGTGAGTCGATCAGCACGGGCCGATAGTGCAAAGTCTGGGGCATACGGTCAGTTGGGGAAGCTCTGGTGTCCCGACCACCAGCAGTCAGAGTTGGCGCTAGCAGGCGGATGTGCGTTAGAATAGCAGCAAGGTTGGTGATGGCTTCCAATGGGCGCGAGCCTACGACCCATCATGTAAGACCTGATTTCACCCCGGCCTAGAGCCGGGGATTTCATTTCTGGTGTCGGAACGGCCCGATTCACGGGAGCCTCAAAGGAGTCTTCGGCGAGGAAGTCGGGCCAGGTTTCGGAAAGCCCCCCGCAAGTGGTGAACGCGCCTAAGCTATTGATAAACCTGTTGTATCTAGCTTCGGCGTAGTCCAGCGAAGTTCGGCACTGGAGTCACGTTGAAATGAAAAATGGCGACCGGAACCCGGTCGCCATTTTCTATGCCAGCCGCTGGTGCGGCCTATGAAAGCCTGGGCATCAGGCGCCTGCTTTTACCTTCTGGCGCCATGCGTGCAGCAGTGGCTCGGTGTAGCCGTTGGGCTGCTCCAGGCCCTTGAAGACCAGGTCGCAGGCTGCCTGGTAGGCGGCGGATTTGTCGAAGTTGCCGGCCATGGGGCGGTATGCGGGATCGCCCGCATTCTGCTTGTCAACGACTGCGGCCATGCGTTCCATCGTGGCCCGCACCTGCTCCTGCGTGACGATGCCGTGCCTGAGCCAGTTGGCCATGTGCTGGCTGGAGATGCGCAGTGTGGCGCGGTCTTCCATCAGGCCGACATCGTGGATGTCTGGCACCTTGGAGCAACCAATGCCCTGGTCGACCCAGCGCACCACATAGCCCAGAATGCCCTGTGCATTGTTGTCGAGTTCCTGCTGCTTTTCGTCGTCCGACCAGTTGGTGTCGGACGCAACCGGTACTGTGAGGATGCCGTCCAGCAGATCTTCGTGCTTGCCTTCCATCCCGCGCTGGACTTCCTGCACGTCCACCTGATGGTAGTGCAGGGCGTGCAGCGTGGCAGCGGTGGGAGACGGAACCCAGGCAGTGTTGCCGCCCGCCTTCAGGTGGCCGATCTTTTGCACCAGCATGTCGGCCATCAGGTCGGGCATGGCCCACATGCCCTTGCCGATCTGTGCCTGGCCGCGCAGGCCGCATTCCAGCCCGGTCTGGACATTGTTGCGCTCGTAGGCATCGATCCAGACACTGCGTTTCATGTCGCCCTTGCGCACCATGGCGCCGGCTTCCATCGAGGTGTGGATTTCGTCGCCCGTGCGGTCGAGAAAGCCGGTGTTGATGAAGGCCACACGCTCCCGAGCCGCGTCAATGCATGCTTTCAGGTTCACACTGGTGCGGCGCTCTTCGTCCATGATGCCCATCTTGATGGTATTGGCGGGCAGGCCCAGCAGCTGTTCGGTGCGGGTGAAGATCTCGTTGGCAAAGGCGACTTCGTCGGGGCCGTGCATCTTGGGCTTGACGATATAAATTGAACCGGCGCGGGAATTGCCCTTGCGCTGCAGGTCGTGAATTGCGATCAGCGAGGTGAAGACCGCATCCAGGATGCCTTCGGGCACTTCATTGCCTTTCTCATCAAGCACGGCCGGATTGGTCATCAGGTGGCCGACGTTGCGCACGAACAGCAGGGAGCGCCCGTGCAGGCTGTGCGTCTTGCCGTCTGTGCCAGTGAACTCGCGGTCGGGGTTCAGCTTGCGGGTGAAGGTCTTGCCGCCCTTGGATACCTCTTCGGTCAGCGTGCCTTGCATCAGACCCAGCCAGTTGCGGTAAGCCAGCACCTTGTCCTGTGCATCAACGGCGGCGATGGAGTCTTCGCAGTCCATGATGGTGGTGATGGCCGATTCCAGCACCACGTCCTTGACGCCGGCCTTGTCCTGGGCGCCGATGGGGTTGTTCTTGTCGATCTGCACCTCGAAGTGCAGGCCATTGTGCAGGAAAACCAGGGCCTGGGGCGCAGCCTTGTCGCCCCGGTATCCGAGGAAGGCTTTGGCATCGGCCAGCGCGGTCTTGCTGCCATTTTCCAGCGTGACCTGCAGCGTGTCGCCATCCACGGTATAGGCGGTTGCGTCAGCGTGCGAACCCTGGGCCAGGGGGATGCTGTCGTCAAGGAACTTGCGGGCGAAAGCAATGACCTTCTCGCCCCGTGCCGGGTTGTAGCCGCCGGCGCGGGTGGCGCCGCCCTCTTCGGAAATGGCGTCGGTGCCGTAGAGCGCGTCGTACAGGCTGCCCCAGCGCGCGTTGGCTGCGTTCAGGGCATAACGGGCATTGGTAATGGGAACAACCAGCTGCGGGCCAGCCTGTTGTGTGATCTCGGTGTCAACACGATCTGTCTTGACTGCAACACTGGCCGGCACAGGCTTCAGGTAGCCGATCTGCTCAAGAAAAGCGCGATAGCCGGCGGCGTCCTTGACCGCATCGGGATTCTTCCGGTACCAGTCATCCAGTTGCGCCTGCAGGCGGTCACGCTCGGCCAGCAGCTCGCGGTTGCGCGGGGCCAGATCGTGAACCAGGGCGTCGAAGCCCGCCCAGAACGCTTCCGATGCCACACCGGTGCCTGGCAGCGCCTCGCGCTCCACGAATTCATACAGTTCGGTTGCAACCTGCAGCCTGTTGCAAGACGTACGCTCGCTCATATTATTTCCTCGCTATCTTTTATATTTCCTGAAACACAGTTCTTTTGGCGCCATGGCACCGCAAGCCGAAACACACCCTGTTCACTGGCCTGCGGCGGCCTGCGAACAGGGTGCTTGATGGATGCGGTTGGCTCCGGCTCGTGGCCGGTTATATTTTTGTCGTTGGGCAGCGCCGGTTTGGGCGCTATGGCGACAGTCTACTATAAGACTTGGCTGTAGAGGTCAGTCTACTATAAGACTTGCTTTATTGTGCATATAGGCAGTGTTTTGCCGCAGTTGTGGTATTAACGGCCGCCATGCGCCAGACCGGCGCGGATATGAAGGTGAAATACAAAGAGACCGCCCCGGGGGCGGTCTCTTGATCAATATTGTCGAATGCTGACGCGTTCTATGCGGTCTGCAGTTCGCGCTGGTCAGCCTGGACGCCGGAGCTGTCCGTCCCGCTTCCGGTTTTCACGGTCGCGACATGCAGCAGATTGGTGCTGCCGCTGTGCCCGAAAGGCAGCCCCGCGATCACCACGACCTTGTCCTGGTTGCGGGCGAGCCCGTGGCGCAAGGCATGGACCACCGCCTGGTCGATCATCTCTGTCGTGTCATTGAGCTGCGCGTCGAAAGCCACCGGATGTACGCCCCAGGCCAGGGCGAGTTGCCGGGCAATTGTCTGGCTGGGCGTCAGGGCCAGGATGGGAGCCGTTGGCCGCTCTCTGCTTGCTCTCAATGCGCTGAATCCCGAAGCTGTATAGGCTACGGTCACGGCAGGTTCAAGCAGGCCGACCACGCGGCGCAGCGCGCAACAGATGGCATCGGGCGTGGTAGGCTGTGCCGCGCTGTGCGTGGCATCCAGCCCCGCGCGCCATGCCGGATCATGCTCGACCTCGCGTATGATGCCGGCCATGATGGCGACTGCCTCCACAGGATACTGGCCAGAAGCCGATTCAGCCGAAAGCATGACGGCATCGGCGCCGCTGTAGATGGCGGTGGCGACATCCGACGCCTCCGCGCGGGTGGGAACAGGCGCGGTGATCATGGATTCGAGCATTTGCGTCGCCACGATCACGGGGCGGCCGGCGGCGCGGGCCGCCCGCACAATACGCTGTTGCAGGACAGGCACTTTCTGGGGCGGGACTTCCACGCCCAGGTCCCCGCGTGCGACCATGATGCCGTCCGCGCGCTCGATGATGGCCTCCAGATGCTCGATGGCCGATGGCTTTTCGAGCTTGGCCATGATCTTGACATCGGCCCGTCCCGCGATAAGCTCCCGTGCCTCGTCGATGTCTTCGGGACGCTGCACGAAGGAAAGCGCGATCCAGTCGACACCAAGGGAAAGGCCAAACTCCAGGTCGGCGCGGTCTTTCGCGGTGAGCGGCGAGATGGGCAGGATCACGCCGGGGACATTCACGCCCTTGCGGTCTGACAGCGGCCCACCCACAACTACCGTGGTTTCCGCGTAATCCGGCCCGAAACTGTCCACGCGCAGACGCAGCTTTCCATCATCCAGCAGCAGGTCGGCGCCCGCTTCGAGCGAGGCGAAAATCTCCGGATGCGGAAGATTGGCGCGCTGCGCGTTGCCGATGGACGGATCAAGGTCCAGGCGAAACCGCTGGCCTGGCTCCAGCACGACCTTGCCGCCCTCGATGCAGCCCACACGCAGCTTGGGGCCCTGGAGATCCTGGATGATGCCGATGGGATGGCCGCGTTCCCGCTCAAGATCACGGATGATACGCAGGCGCTCGGCGTGATCTTCGTGGATCCCATGGCTGAAATTCAGGCGAAACACATTGGCGCCCGCATCCAGCAGCGCGGCGATGCGCTCGCGGGAGGATGTGGCGGGGCCAAGCGTGGCGACGATGCGTGCGCGGCGTTGTGCGTTCATGACGTTGTCTCCTGTGGCGCGCAGGCGTGCCCGGCGCGTGGTGTTGTGGGCGGCTGTCCGGGCTCATGCCCTGCGCAGCCATGGTGCGAGTGTGTGCGTGTGGCGCCTGTACGGCTTTCAAAGCACCAGGATGGCACGGAAATCATTGACATTGGTCAGCGTGGGGCCTGTGACGACGGCGTCATCCAGGGCCTCGAAAAAGCCATGGCCGTCGTTGTTGTCCAGACTGTCGCGCGGGCTTAGCCCCAGGTCCAGCGCCCGCGCCAGCGTGTCCGGCCCGATGAAGGCGCCGGCGCGCTCTTCCTGTCCGTCCACGCCGTCGGTATCGCCCGCGATTGCGTGGATGCCACCGGTGCCGTCCAGGGCCAGCGCCAGCGACAGCAGAAACTCGACATTGCGTCCGCCGCGGCCGTCGCCGCGCAGTGTTACGGTTGTCTCGCCGCCCGAGAGCAAGACGCATGGCGGCTTGACCGGCTGGTGATGGTCATGCGCCTGCAGTGCAATGCCTGCCATGACTTTGCCCACTTCGCGCGATTCGCCCTCGATGCGGTCGCCCAGTATCAGGCTGGCTACGCCGGCTTCATGCGCAACCGCCGCCGCTGCCGCCAGCGCCTTTTGCGGTGTGGCAATCAGGTGGGTTTCCACGCCGGCCAGGCGCGGATCGTCGGACTTCACGGTTTCGCCGCTGCCGCTTTCGAGCAGCATGCGCGCGGCTTCGGGTAGCACGATGCCATAGCGGCGGACAATGTCCAGCGCGTCGTCGCAGGTTGTGTTGTCGGCGACGGTCGGACCCGAGGCGATATCGGCGGGCTGGTCTCCGGGCACATCTGATATCAGCAGGTTGACGACTTTGGCTGGATGACAGGAGGCAGCCAGGCGCCCGCCTTTGATGGCGGAAAGATGCCGCCGCACGCAATTCATTTCAGAGATGTTCGCGCCCGACTTGAGCAGGGCGCGATTGATGGCCTGCTTGTCCTGCAGGGTAATGCCTTCGCCTGGCACCGCCAGCAAAGAGGAACCGCCGCCCGAAATCAGGCAGATGACCAGATCATCCTCGCTCAGGCCCTGCACCATTTCCAGCATGCGGTGCGCGGCATCGCTGCCCGCCGCATCGGGAACGGGATGGGCTGCTTCCACGATTTCGATGCGCTCGCAGGGCACGGCATGGCCATAACGAGTGACGACCAGGCCGCTGAGCGGTCCTTCCCAATGTTCTTCCAGGGTGCGGGCCATCGCCGCCGATGCCTTGCCTGCGCCGATCACCAGGGTGCGCCCCTTGGGCGCGGCCGGCAGGAAGGCTGGCAGACAATGCGCGGGCTGGGCAGCTTCGACCGCGGCCGCAAACATCCGGGCGAGCAAATCGCGAGGCGGGGTATTCATACTCGTTTCCGTCACAGTCCCGACGCGCGGGCCGGGCAAGAGATATTCAATGCCATGAGGCGAAGGGTGATGCGCCCGCGCCCCATGGCCGTCGGCGCGCGGCGCCCGCATGGCGCCGGCGCAGCCATAGAGCGCCATGCGGGCCGCTTTCAGACGCTTTGGCCGATCTCGAAGTTGGCCGATTTTTCCAGTGCGCGCACCAGCGCCGAATGATCCCAGCCGGAACCTTCATGTGCCGCGCAGGAATTGAACAGCTCTTGCGATACGGCGGTGCTGGGCAGCGATACGCCCAGTTGGCGCGCAGTGCTCAGCGCCAGGTTCAGGTCCTTCTGGTGCAGCGCGATGCGGAATCCCGGCTCGAATGTACGCTTGATCATGCGTTCGCCATGCACTTCCAGCACACGCGAGCTGGCAAAGCCGCCCAGCAGCGCCTGGCGCACCTTGCCCGCGTCGGCGCCAGCCTTGGAGGCCAGCAGCAACGCTTCGCCCACGGCGGCAATGTTCAGTGCCACGATGATCTGGTTGGCCACTTTGGTGATCTGGCCGGCGCCGTTGTCGCCAACCAGCGTTACGTTCTTGCCCATCAGGTCGAACAGCGGCTTGACCGTATCGAACGCGCCTTGCGGTCCGCCGACCATGATGGTCAGGCTGGCGGCCTTGGCGCCCACTTCGCCGCCCGACACGGGCGCGTCGAGGTAGTCGCAGCCCAGATCATTGATGCGCTTGGCGAACCCTTTGGTCGCGACAGGCGAGATCGAGCTCATGTCCACCACGATGGAGCCTTTGCGCAGGCCGGTGGCCACGCCATTTTCTCCAAACAGCGCCTTCTCGACATCAGGTGTGTCGGGCACCATGGTGATCACGATGTCGCCCTTGGCCGCCGCTTCGGCGGCATTGGCGCAAGGCGTTGCGCCGGCATCCACCAGGTCGGCGGGTGTTTCGCCCAGGGTGTAGGTGTAGAGGGTGTGGCCACCCTTGATGAGGTTCAGCGCCATGGGGGCGCCCATGATGCCCAGGCCGATGAAAGCGATATTTGCCATGTGATGCTCCTTGGTTCAGATTGCGTATTCGGTGGTGGAAAGGGCTTCGATCCAGCCCAGGCCTTCGACGGTGCCGGCTGCCGGCTTGTATTCGCAGCCTATCCAGCCCGCGTAGCCGAGGTTGTCGATATGCCGCAGCAGCCAGCCATAGTTGATTTCGCCTGTGCCGGGCTCATTGCGGCCTGGATTGTCCGCCAGCTGGATGTGGGCGATCTGCTCCAGGTTTCCCGCGATGGTCGCGGCCAGCTCGCCTTCCATGCGCTGCGCATGGTAGATGTCGTACTGGATGTAGAGGTTGTCGGAACCCACTTCCTTGATGAGTGCCTGTGCCTGGTCGGTGCGGCTCAGGTAAAAGCCGGGTATGTCGAAGGTGTTGATAGGCTCGACCAGCAGCCGTATGCCTGCTGCCTTGAGCTGGTCGGCGGCAAAGCGCAGGTTTCCGATCACGGTCGCGTTCACCTTGTCGGCATCCACGCCTGAGGGCGTCTTGCCGATCAGGCAGTTGACCTGGGTGCATCCCAGGGCAGAAGCATACTCAATGGCGCGCCCGACGCCTTCCTGGAATTCGCCGACTCGGTCGGGCAGGCAGGCGATGCCGCGTTCACCGCTTTCCCAGTCGCCGGCAGGCAGGTTGTGCAGGACTTGCTGCAGATTGTTCTCGTGCAGCTTTGCGGCAAGCACGTTTTTGTCGTAGGCATAGGGGAAGAGATATTCCACCCCTGTGAAACCATTGTCCGCAGCCGCTTTGAAGCGGTCCAGGAAATCCAGCTCGCCGAAGAGCATGGACAGGTTGGCGGCAAACCTTGGCATGTGTTGACTCCTTTCTGTCGATGGGCCGGCGGCTGCGCTGCGTGCGGCGGGTGCGTAACTCGCTGCGCGGGCGCGCGCCGGCTGGGTGTGCAATCGGGGTTTTCGGAACTCAGTCCAGCAAGGCCAGTGCGGTGGGCGCATCCTGTTCGTGCTGTGCCAGCGCCTCGAACTCGGAGATGTTGTCGATCTCCGTGCCCATGGCAATATTGGTCACGCGCTCAAGGATGAGTTCGACCACGACAGGCACCTGGTGTTCTTTCATCAGTTTGCGGGCCTGTTCAAACGCGGGCTGGATATCTTCCGGGCGCTCTACGCGAACTGCCTTGCAGCCCAGGCCCTCGGCCACGGCGACATGATCCACGCCATAGCCCTTGGTGCCGGGGTTGTTGATGTTGTCGAACGACAGCTGTACGCAGTAGTCCATGTCGAATCCGCGCTGCGCCTGTCTGATCAGGCCAAGATAGGCGTTGTTCACCAGGATATGCAGATAGGGCAGCTTGAACTGTGCGCCCACAGCCAGTTCTTCGAGCATGAACTGGAAGTCATAATCGCCCGAGATCGCGACAATCTCGTCATCGGGGCAGGCCGCGCGCACGCCGAGCGCCGCGGGTATGGTCCAGCCCAGCGGACCCGCCTGGCCGCAGTTGATCCAGTTGCGCGGGCCATACACATGCAGGAACTGTGCGGCGGCGATCTGCGACAGACCAATCGTCGACACATAGCGGGTATTGCGGCCAAAGGCTGCGCTCATTTCCTGGTACACGCGCTGCGGCTTGAGCGGCGCATCGTCGAAATTGGTCTTGCGCAGCATGGACTGCTCGCGCTTGCGGGCCTGGCACTTGGCCGCCCATTCGCTCCGGTCGCGCAGGATGCCGGCTTTCTTCAGGTCTTGCGCCGCCTCGATCATCAGATCCAGCGCCACGCCCGCGTCGGAGACAATGCCGAAGTCCGGGCCGAACACTTTGCCGATCTGGGTAGGCTCGATATCGATATGCACGAACTTGCGGCCCTTGGTGTAGACATCCACCGAGCCGGTGTGGCGGTTGGCCCAGCGGTTGCCGATGCCCATGACGAAGTCGGATTCGAGCAGCGTTGCGTTGCCATAGCGGTGCGAGGTCTGCAGGCCGACCATGCCCGCCATCAGTGGGTGGTCGTCAGGGATCACGCCCCATCCCATCAAAGTCGGGATCACCGGCACGCCCAGCAGTTCCGCAAACGTCCGCAGCTTGTCCGACGCGTCGGCGTTGAACACGCCACCGCCGGACACAATGACGGGACGCTCGGCCTCATTGATCATCTGTACCGCGCGCGCCGCCTGGGCACGGGTGGCCGCAGGCTTGTAGACCGGCAGCGGCTCATAGGTGTCCGGGTCGAATTCGATCTCGGCCATCTGCACATCGATGGGCAGGTCGATCAGCACGGGGCCGGGGCGGCCTGAGCGCATGATATGGAAAGCCTGCTGGAATACGCCGGGCACCTGGGCGGGTTCGCGTACCGTAACAGCCCACTTGGTCACAGGCTTGGCGATGGATTCGATATCAACGGCCTGAAAGCTCTCTTTGTAGAGTTGGCCGCGCGGCGCCTGGCCGGTAATGCACAGAATGGGGATGGAATCGCCCGAGGCCGAGTACAGCCCTGTAATCATGTCGGTGCCTGCGGGGCCTGATGTGCCGATGCACACGCCGATATTGCCCGCGCGGGCACGGGTGTAGCCCTCGGCCATGTGCGAGGCGCCTTCCACGTGGCGCGCCAGGAAATGCTCGAAGCCACCATGCTTGCGCAATGCGGAATACAGCGGGTTGATGGCGGCGCCGGGCACGCCGAACAGGGTGGTGGCACCCTCCTTCTGCAAGATTGCGGCGGCTGCGTCGACTGCTCTCATTCGGGCCATGATTGCTCCTTTAGATCAAGATAGGTATTCGGTGTTGCGCATGCGTATCTGGAACGCCTGGCAGTCAGGATAGGGAATGTCCCGCCGGTTTTGAATTGCACTGGGCATCGTTTTTGTCGATACTTTTAGTATGTGCCACAGGGAAACCGGCTTAAACTGCCGGTATGCATGACGGCAGCGCGCATGACAGGCAGGCATTGACCGCCAAGGCCCAACGAGGGAATCCGCTTATTCGCTAACCCATATAACAGGTATGCAATGGATCGATACACTGCAATTCGCAGCTTCGTGCTGGTCGCCGAGCACGGCAGCTTTGCCGCCGCGGCGCTGGTCGAGGGAGTGACGCCGGTAATCATGGGGCGGCGCCTGACGGCGCTTGAGCGCAGGCTGGGGGTGCAGTTGCTGCACCGCTCCACACGGGGGCTGACATTGACCGACCTGGGCGAACGCTTTCTGGAAAACTGCCAGCAGCTCATGCATGACTTCGATGCCGCTGAAGACAGCATCAGCTCGGGGCGCAGCACGGTGCGCGGGCATCTCGTCGTGTCGGGCCCGGCCGCCTTTGGCCGCCGGCATATCGCCCCGCATGCCGCCGCCTTCCGCAGCCGCTACCCCGATCTGAGGCTGTCTTTCAACTTCACCGACAGCGTGGTCGACCTGGTGCGCGAGGGATATGACCTGGGGATACGTGTGGGCGAGGTAAGGGACCCCAACTACGTGGCGGTCAGGCTTTATCCCAACCAGCGCGTCGTATGCGGCACGCCGGCTTATTTCCGGCGGCATGGCGTGCCCACCCGCCCTGAAGACCTTGCGGCGCACAATTGCCTGGCATTCAATCTGCAGGGCGGACAGCAGCGCGGCTGGATATTCCTGCGTGAGGGCAAACCCTTTGCGGTGCGTGTCGATGGCGACCTCGCCTGCAACGACGGCGAACTGCTCTACGACTGGGTCAAGCAGGGGCTGGGCATAGGGTGGCGCTCAACCTGGGAGATTCAGGCCGAGCTCAAGCAGGGATCGCTCATGACGGTGCTGGACGACTTCGCCCTGCCGGAATACGATATCCAGGCTGTGTATCCGCAGCAGCGCTACCTGCCTGCCAAGGTGCGGTATTTCATCGATTATCTGAAAGACATCTATAACCGGCCAGGCTATTGGGATGGCACAGCGTGACGGTCCAATCCTGCCCGCCCTCGGGTTGCGGGCCCGCCGCCTGGAACTGCTCGCCAGGCACGCCGGCCGTTCAGGTTTCAGCGTCGGCAATGGCGCGCGATTCGGGCAGGTCGAGCACATCGCAGTTGTCACCGGGTCCGCTGCGGTCGATGACGAGAAAGTCGGATACTTCCCGCAGGGCCAGCAGCGGGTGGTGCCAGACTCCCGTGGCATAGTTCACACCCTGGTTGCCCTGGCAGAGAAAGACGCGCAGGGCGTCCGGGCCCGGAGGATCGCCGGCGGGCGCGACCACGACCAGATAAGGGTGGCCCGACAGCGGGATGAAGGCCTGGCTGCCGCGTGGATGCCGTTCCATCATTGAAACCGTGAAGGGCAGGCTGCGGGCCAGGCCGCGAAAGATGGAGACAATCGCCTTGCCGTCGGGGCCGGGATCGATATTGGCCAGGTCGTGATAGCGCTCGGTATTGCCATCGTTGATGGTGAAATGGCGTACAGAGTCCGAAACCTCAATGACATCGCCGAAAGGCGCGAATGCCTCGCGTGTCAGCGGTTCGACCGCCAGTTGCCGCAGTGTGGAAGTGTTCATGCTGTCTCCCCTTTTATGCCGGGCCTGCCGCCGGGATGGCGCGGCAGGCTGATGTCGCATCATGAAGCGCGATGCCCGCGCCAGTCAATCAAGCAGGGCGTCCAGCCGGAAGCGCGCGATCTTGCCGATTTCCCGCAGGCAAGCCTCGAATTCACTGTCGCGATCATTGTCCAGCCGTGCTTCGATGGCATCCATGATCTGGTAGCGGCTCAGGCCTTTGACGGCAATCACAAAGGGAAAGCCGAAACGGGTGCGATAGGCGGCATTCAGGTTGCGCAGCCGCAGCAGCTCTTGGGCGCTGCATTGGTCCAGGCCGGCGCCTTTTTGTTCACTGGTCGACGAATGGGTCAGCGTGCCGCTGGCCGCTTCTTTCCCCGCCAGTTCGGGGTGGGCCGCAATCAGCGCCAGCCGCGCGTCGTCGTCGGCTGCATCGAGCACCGCAAGCATGGCGGCGTGCAGGGCATCGATGCTGGCGAAAGGGCGGGCCTGCCATGCGCCCCGGGCGATCCAGGGAGAGTGCTCGAAGATGTCGCCGAGACGCTCGGTGAATTCATCCTGCGACAAGGCGGAGAGATCGGCCAGAGTGAGGTCTGGCGCCTGGGTTTGCGTCATGGTGGGCTCATGAATGGGCAGGTTGTTCGTCGGGTCCGAATGCGCGGGCTGGGCGGGGCGGCGAGCCGCCTGCCGCCCGCGACGTTCTGACAATGGCAAGTGTAAGGGTTATGTTGACGACTATAAGGGCGAAACATGAATAAGGAATATGCGCAGTGCACTATGCCGACGGTCAGATTGCCCAGCCGCCCAGGTAGAACGCCGCCAGGGCCACGGCGATGGCCACCGTGCCGACGTTGAGCTTGCGCCATTCGCCCGCGAAGACCCGGCCTATTACCAGGGTGCAGAATCCGATCATGATGCCGGTCACGATGTTGCAGGTCAGCACGATGAATACCGCGCAGGCCAGCCCCGACATTGCATCGACCATGTCATCCATGTGCAGCCTGCTGATGCTGCCCAGCATGAGCAGGCCTACATACATGAGTGCGGGCGCGGTGGCATAAGCCGGAACCAGGCCTGCCAGCGGCGACAGGAATATCAATGCAAGAAACAGCAGACCGGTGATGGTGGGCGCCAGCCCGGTGCGGGCCCCGGCGGCCACGCCCGCCGCCGACTCGATATAGGCCGCTGCGGGCGCGCCTCCCACGAGCGCGGAAAAGATCGAGCTGACTGAGTCGCTGGTGAGCGCCTTGCTGCCATTGATGATCTGGCCCTTGCTGTCGAGTTGGTTGGCCTGCCCCGCCACGGCGCGTATGGTGCCTGTGGCATCGAATACCGCCGTCATGACCAATGCCAGCACGCTGGGAATCACAGCGGCGCTCAGCGCGCCTTTCAGGTCTATGGCGCCGAAGGCCGAGCTGCCATCGGCCAGACCGAACGAAGGCAGCGCCGCGATGCCAGTGAAATGCACCGCCGGGTCAAACATCAGGCCGATGGCCGATAGCGCCAGGATAACCAGCAGAATGGCGCCTGGCACCCGTCGGCGCTCCAGGCCGAAAATGGCGGCCAGGCCGGCCACCGACAGCAGGGCGGGCAGGCTGCCCAGCGCGCCCAGGGAAACGGGCAAGCCGGGGCCAGGGTTGCGCACGACCAGCCCCACGCTGTTGGCCGCGATCAGCAGCAGGAACAGGCCTATGCCCACGCCTGTGCCATGGGCCACGCCGGCGGGCAGGGTGCGCAGTATCCATGAGCGCACGCCGGTTACGGAAATGCCTGTGAACACGACACCCATCAGAAAGATCGCCCCCAGGGCGACAGCAGGCGAGAGGCCTTTGCCCAGCACCAGATCGAAGGCGGTAAAGGCGGTGAGGGAAATGGCGCAGCCTATGGCAATGGGCAGGTTGGCCCAAAGCCCCATCAGCAATGAGCCGAAGGCACTGGTCAGACAGACCGCAATGAACACGACACCGGGGTCGAAACCGGCCTTGCCCAGCATGCCGGGAACCACGAAGACGGCGTATACCATGGCCAGAAAAGTGGTAATGCCGCCGACAGCTTCCTGACGCAGTGAACTGTTGTGCCGGGTAAAGCCGAAGCGGGCATCCAGCCTTCTGGCCAATGGCGATTGCTGCGCTGCGGCAGACGGGCCGGGGGCGGTGGCGGCGTTGGCGCCGGTGGTCGAGGCGGCCTCCATGGGCGTGATGGCGTAGTCGTTGTCTGCCATGGGAAAAGCTCCTTTATCAGCAAAGTGAAACGGGCTGTCCGCCCGTCATCAGGTGTGCTTGTTGAATTGGCGCGACCGTATTCCCGACGGTCGCGGTCTCCTGTGCGAAGTCGCATTGTTGGTTGTTGTGAGGGAATTGTAGGGAGGGAATTGTAGGGAGGGCGTTGTGACGCCAAATTACGCTGGCGGTGATGATGGTTATCAAGACTGCCTGATGTCATGCGGATGGCGGGGCAGGCACGCATGCCGCCCCTGCCCTTGCTGTCATAGGGCGGGGACACGAATCAGGGAGCAGGCCCGCGGGCCTTATGCGGATTTGGCTATACCGCTTATGCGCGCCGCCGTTATCCCGCCAGAAGCCCGGCGACCTCCGCAATGCGGCGCCTGAGCCAGACGATCTCGGGGGCGGTGTGCGAGCGCTTGTGCCATAGCTGGTAAAAGCGCATGGGCGGGAAGGGAAATGGCGAGGGCAGCACGGTCACGGGCAGGTAGCGCGCATAGTGCTGCGCGAACTGCCTTCCGGTGGTGAAAACCATGTCGGTGGTCATCAACACATAGGGCACCTGGCCAAAATACGGGATCGTCATGTGAATGTTGCGCTGCAGACCCTGTTCGGCCAGACAGCCATCGATGAAGCTGGTGCGCTCCGATACATAAGGCGTCGGCGCAAGATGCTTCATCTGCATATAGTGCTCCAGGGTGATGCCCTTGTCTGCCAGCGGATGGTGGCTGCCCAGCATACAGACGACCTCGTCCTGGAAAATGCGCGAGGTATGCAATTGCGGCGGTGGCGCCAGCCAATTGCCCACGACAATGTCCAGCTGCCCGTTCTCCAATGCGCCTTGGTAGTCGAAGTCCGCATTGATGGGATGCACCATGAGCTTGGCGCCCGGCGCCTGGCGGGTGAGCATTTCGGCAATATTCGGCAGAAAAAGCGTGTCCAGATAGTCTGGCGCACCCAGCTTGAAGAGGCGGGTGGATTCCTGCGGCGAAAACGCTGCCGTGGGCCGGGTGATGCGATCAATGGCGGCCAGGGCATCATTGGCGTGGGCCAGCAGCTCCTGCCCGCGCTCGGTGGCCACCATGCCGTTCTTGCACCGCACAAGCAGCGGATCATTGGTGATGGCACGCAGGCGGCGCAGCGAATTGCTGACGGCGGGCTGCGACAGGCCCAGCCTGATGGCCGCCCGCGACACGCTCTGCTCGGTCAGCAAAACCTGCAGCAGGCGCAGCAAAGACGTTTCAAGCTGTTCACGATGTCGTTCCATCGGGATATTATGCTTTATATATGCCGGACATAGCGGCAGGCCGATACCAGGGGACATCCCTGAGGCATTTCAGGCCTTGCGGCTGTCGCACATTGGCGGATCATGATATCGAACATCATGGTGCGGAAATGCCTAGGGCGTTTACGGGTGGTACTTTGACTGAAACTCACAGAAATCACAGGTTTGGTCATGGAGACACAAAATATCCGTATCTATTATCGCGGCAAGGTGCACGAGATTGCCGGCCAGGGCGCGACCCGCACCCTGCTGCAATTCCTGCGTGAAGACTTGCGCGCCACGGGCACCAAGGAAGGTTGCGCCGAGTGCGATTGCGGCGCATGCACGGTGGTCGTGGGCGAGCTGGATGATCAGGGCGGTGTGTCGCTGCGTGCCGTCAACGCCTGTATCCAGTTTCTGCCTGCGCTTGACGGCAAGGCGGTCTTCACGGTGGAGGATCTGCGCCAGCCCGACGGCAGCCTGCATCCAGTCCAGCAGGCGCTGGTGGACCTGCATGGCTCGCAGTGCGGGTTCTGCACACCCGGCTTCGTGATGTCGATGTGGGGCATGTATCTGAATCACGATCACAGCGGGCCGCGTCCCAGCCGCGAGGACATCGACAATGTGCTCTCGGGCAATCTGTGCCGCTGCACAGGTTATCGGCCTATTGTTGATGCCGCCCTTGCCATGTTTGATCTGCCGGTTCCTCCCTTTGACCGTGAGGCGCTGGCTCGCGCGCTCCAGGGCATGCAGCGGGAAACGCCCCTGTGCTATCAGCATGGCGACCAGGTGTTCCATGCGCCGCGCACACTGAAGCAGCTGGCCAGCCTGCGCCAGGAAAAGCCGCAGGCCCGCATTGTGGCGGGAAGCACCGATGTCGGGCTGTGGGTGACCAAGCAACTGCGGCACCTGCCCGAAATGATCTATCTTGGCCAAGTTGCCGAGCTGCGTGAAATACGCGAACAAGACGGCCACATCTACATCGGTGCGGGCGCATTGCTCAACGACGCCTTTGATGCGCTCGTTGCCCATTATGGCGAGCTGGGCGAACTGCACCGCCGTTTCGCGTCTTTCCCCATCCGCAACGCCGGCACGCTGGGCGGCAACGTTGCCAATGGCTCGCCTATTGGCGATTCCATGCCTGGCCTGATTGTGCTGGGCACACGTATTGTGCTGCGCCAGGGTGAGCGCGTGCGCGAGATGCCGCTCGAGGATTTCTATCTGGACTATCAGAAGAACGCCATGGAGCAGGGCGAGTTCGTGCAGGCTATCAGGGTGCCGCTGCCCGCGCCGGGGCAGCGCTTCCGCACCTATAAGCTGTCCAAGCGCTTTGACCAGGATATTTCGGCGGTATGCGCGGCTTTCTCGATCACGCTGGATGACGATGCAACCATTGTCCAGGCCAAGGTGGCGTACGGAGGCGTTGCCGCAACGCCCAAGCGCGCCGCGCATGCGGAAGCCGTGCTGCTGGGCCAGCCCTGGACGCGGGCAACAGCCCGTGCCGCCATGGCGGCCATGGCGCAAGATTACCAGCCGCTGTCCGACATGCGCGCCACCAGCGCCTATCGCCTGATGACAGCCCAGAACCTGGTATTGCGCTACTACCTGGAAACGCGCCCGCAGGAGCCGCTGCCGGCTTCGCAGACCAGCGTATTCGCGGCAGAGCAAACGACGGAGGCGGTATGAACACACAGGTCGAAGCCTTCATGAAACCTCCGCAAGAGGTCGCGCAGGAACGTGCCGCGGGCATGAGCCTGCCGCATGAATCGGCGGCGCTGCATGTCAGCGGCGAGGCAACCTATACCGACGACATTCCGGCACTGTTTGGCACGCTGCATGCGGCCATAGGCATGTCGGCCAAGGCGCATGCCAGGATCGTCAGCATGGACCTGGAGCCCGTGCGCAGCGCGCCGGGGGTGGTCACGGTGCTGACTGCCGCCGATATCCCCGGTGAAAACAACTGCGGCCCCGTCATCCACGATGACCCGCTGCTGGCGCAGGAGCTGGTGCAATATATCGGCCAGCCCATGTTCCTGGTTGTTGCTGACAGCCATGATGCCGCCCGCCGTGCGGCGCGCCTGGCCAAGGTTGAATACGAGGAAAAGCCCGCTGTGCTGTCGCCGCAGCAGGCCAAGCGGGAGCAGTCCATGGTGCTGCCCCCCATGCGGCTGACGCGGGGCGATGCAGTCAAGGCAATCGCGTCGGCGCCCCACCGCCTGACCGGCACGTTCGAGTGCAACGGCCAGGAGCAGTTCTACCTGGAAGGGCAGATCTCCTACGCGGCCCCCAAGGAAGGCCATGGCGTGCATGTCTGGTGCTCAACCCAGCACCCCAGTGAAATGCAGGCGCTGGTGGCCCACGCGCTGGGCTGGCATTCGCACCAGGTGCTTGTCGAATGCCGGCGCATGGGTGGCGGTTTTGGCGGCAAGGAATCGCAGTCCGCGCTTTTTGCCTGTCTTTCCGCCGTTGCCGCGACGCGCTTGGGACGTCCCGTCAAGCTGCGCGCTGACCGTGACGACGACATGATGATCACCGGCAAGCGTCATGGCTTTTATTATGAGTATGACCTGGGCTACGACGATGAGGGCCGTATCCTGGGTGTGACGCTGGATATGACGCTGCGTGCCGGTTTCTCGGCGGACCTCTCCGAGGCGGTGGCCACGCGTGCGGTATGTCACTTCGACAACGCCTATTACGTGCCCGATGTCGAAATCTCGGCCATGTGCGGCAAGACCAACACACAATCGAACACCGCCTTTCGCGGCTTTGGCGGCCCGCAGGGCGCGCTGATGATGGAAGTGCTGCTCGACATGATCGCGCGCAAGCTGGGATGCGATGCGCTTGATGTGCGCAGGCGCAACTTCTATGGGGTGGGCGAACGCAATGTCACGCCTTATGGCCAGATCGTGGTCGACAATATCCTGGACCCGCTGGTCGACCAGCTGGAGCAGGAAAGCGATTACCGCGCGCGCCGCCAGGCGGTGCTGGAATTCAATCGCAACAGCCCGGTGCTCAAGCGCGGGCTGGCCCTTACGCCGGTGAAGTTCGGCATTTCCTTCAATGTGCCGGCATTCAACCAGGCCGGCGCGCTGGTCCATGTCTACCGGGACGGCTCGGTGCTGGTCAACCATGGCGGCACGGAAATGGGCCAGGGCCTGAACACCAAAGTCGCGCAGGTCGCGGCAGCCGAACTGGGGCTCAGCCTCGAATCTGTGCGCGTGACGGCCACCGATACCAGCAAGATTGCCAACACCTCCGCCACAGCTGCCTCGACAGGTTCCGATCTGAATGGCAAGGCTGCGCAGGATGCCGCCGTGAAGATACGCCGCCGCCTGGCCAAGTTTGCCGCCGGAAAATGGGGCGGCAAGGTCGATGACATCGTCTTCGCGGGCAACCATGTGCAGGTCGGCGGACAGCGTATTCCCTTCGCCGAAGTGGTGGACGCCGCCTATTGGGGGCAGGTGCAGCTCTGGTCCGAGGGATTCTATGCCACGCCCGGCATTCGCTGGGACAAGAAGAGCATGTCGGGCAAGCCGTTCTACTACTACGCCTACGGTGCGGCTGTGTCGGAAGTCGTCATCGACACTCTGACCGGAGAATGGAAGCTGTTGCGCGCCGATGCGCTGCACGATGTGGGGCAATCCATCAATCCCGCGCTGGATATCGGCCAGGTCGAGGGCGCGTTCATCCAGGGCATGGGCTGGCTCACGATGGAGGAGCTTTTCTGGAACAAGGACGGACGCCTGATGACACATGCGCCTTCGACCTACAAGATTCCTGCCGTCAGCGACTGCCCGACCGATTTCCGGGTGAAGCTGTTCAAGAACCGCAACGTCAAGGACACGATCAACCGCTCCAAGGCTGTGGGTGAACCGCCGCTGCTGCTGCCTTTCAGCGTCTTCAATGCCATACGCGATGCCGTCGCCAGCGTGGCCGGCTATCGCATCGAGCCGCAGCTTGATGCGCCCGCCACGCCCGAGGCTATCCTGAATGCCGTCATGGCACTGCAGGCGCAAGAGGATGCGTCATGAACGCCTGGCTGCCCGCGGCGCTGCAGTTGATCCGCAATGGACAGGCCGCTGTATTGATCACGGTCGTACGCGCGGAAGGCTCCACGCCACGCGAGGCGGGCGCGCGCATGCTGGCATCGGCCCAAGCGCAATGGGACACCATTGGGGGCGGACACCTCGAATGGCGCGCGCTGGAACTGGCCCGCGCGCTGTTGCGCGATCCCTGCGGCGCAAACGCATGCCGGATGGAGCGCCTGTCGCTGGGGCCCAGCCTGGGTCAATGCTGCGGCGGCGCTGTGACGGTGCTGTTCGAGCGGCTGGCGCAAAACGATCTGTCCTGGCTGGAGCAGCTTGACAGCGCATTGCGGATGCGGCGCTCCATGGTTCGTCGGCGCGAGGTGCTTGATGCGGCCGGACACGCGGTCGCAGGCCGGGTCGAGCTGACGCCAGCCGAGACGTGCCGGAGCGTGGCGCAGCCCATGGCCGGGACGCATGGAAGGGAAGAATCAGGATGTGCTCCCGACAGGCCGGCGCGCCGGACCAGGGAAGCGCAATCCTGCGCCCTGGTGCGTCTCGATGGCAAAACAGTGCTTGCCGAAACGCTGACGCCCGCTGCCATGCATGTTGTGCTTTTTGGCGCGGGGCATGTGGGACATGCCATTGTGCGCATGCTGGCCGCGCTGCCGTGCACCGTCAGCTGGGTGGATGAGCGCGATGCACAGTTTCCCGACAAGGTTCCGGACAATGTCGAGATCGAAGACACCGATACGCCGGAAGCTGTGGTGGCCCAGGCGCCAGCCGGGAGCTATTTTCTCGTCATGACGCACTGCCATGCGCTGGACCAAAGGCTTTGCCGCGAGATCTTCCGGCGCGACGACTTTGCCTATTTCGGGTTGATAGGCTCGCGCACCAAGCGTCGCAAGTTTGAGCACCGCCTGCGGGAGCGCGGCGTGGACCCCGCCCGTTTTGATGAAATGATCTGCCCGATCGGCGTCGAGGGCATACACGGCAAGGCGCCCGAAGTGATCGCCGTGTCCGTTGTCGCGCAATTGCTGCAGGTGCAGGAAATGCGTGCCGCCGCAATTGCCCTGCCCCAGCCAGTCACCGGCCCGGCATTGCGGCTTTCCGCCCATGCCGATGAGCTGGTCTATATCCACTGAAAGACAGATATGACTATACATACCGCATCCGCCGCCGGCGGCCTTGTCCCGCGCACCGCCTATCGCTCGCAACTGCTCTATTTCACCTCGGCGCCCGGCGCGGACGGTGATGACACCGGCGTCGTCCACATCAATGATGGCCTGCTGGTGATCGAGGATGGCCGCGTGGCGATGGTTGGCGAATATGATCGCCTGGTTGAGGATCTCGCGCCCGGCACGGACATTGTCGACTGGCGCGGAAAGCTCATTGTGCCGGGCTTTATCGACACGCACATTCATTATCCGCAGACCGACATGATTGCGTCGCCGGCGCCGGGCCTGCTGCCCTGGCTGGAGCAATGGACGTTTCCGACCGAGCGCCGGTTCGGCGATCCGGAGCATGCCGTCGAAGTGGCACGGTTCTTTCTCGACGAGTTGCAGCGCTGCGGCACGACCACAGCGCTGGTCTACTGTACTGTGCATCCTCAGTCAGCCGAAGCGTTCTTCACCGAAAGCCATGCGCGCAACCTGCGCATGGTGGCGGGCAAAGTGCTGATGGACAGGAACTGTCCGGAATTCCTGCGCGACACGGCAGAGTCGGGTGGCCGCGAAAGCGAGGCGCTGATACAGCGCTGGCATGGCACGGGGCGGCAGCTCTATGCGCTGACCCCGCGTTTTGCGCCAACCTCCACAGCCCGACAGCTGGGCGTCTGCGGTGAGATTGCGCAGCGCTACAAGGATATTTTCATTCAGAGCCATGTGGCGGAAAACACCGACGAAGTAAAGTGGGTGGCCGAACTTTTTCCCGGCCACCGCAGCTATCTCGATATCTATGACCAGTACGGCCTGCTGCGGCCGCGCGCCGTGTATGGCCATTGCATATGGCTGGATGATGCCGACCGGCGCCGCATGCGCGATGCCGGCGCGCTGGCGGCGCATTGCCCTACCTCCAACCAGTTCCTGGGCAGCGGCCTGTTTGATTTCGCTTCCGCGGAAGCCTGCGGCATGCCAGTCTCGCTCGCGACCGACGTGGGTGGGGGATCATCTTTTTCCATGCTGCAGACCATGAATGAAGCGCACAAGGTGGCCCGGCTGTCAGGCTATCACCTGAGCGCGCGCAGCATGTTCTACCTTGCCACGCAGGGCGCCGCTGAATCGCTCGGCCTGAATGGCCAGATCGGCACGCTGGCCCAGGGTGCCGAGGCCGACTTCATTGTTCTGGACCCGCGGTCAACGCCATTGCTGGCGCGCCGCACGGCGCATGCGGACACACTGGAAGAGTTGCTGTTTGCGCTGGCCATGCTGGGCGATGACAGGGCCGTGTGCGCCACCTATGCTGCCGGCCGCAAACTGCATGCGCGCAAAGACGAAGCCAGACAAGGGGAGCATGTCATTGCCTGGGTGTGAGCGCATGCAGGCGGGCCTTCAGCCGCTTGCGGCGCAAACATGCGCTGACGGTGCCACGCATGGGTGTTGAAGCGCTGTTGTCGGGTATGAATTACACGATGAATTGCGCTTAAACCGACGCATTGCGCCCGGTTTCCATTATCATGAGCCCTGTCGCGCGGCCATTGTGCCGCGTGGCCGATAACATGCATTCTGGAGGGCAACACATGACAGTGCGGCGCAGCGCTGAGCTTATAGATACATATCTGCTCAAGGTATTCTGCCTGCTGATAACTGAGCGCAGCGTTTCGCGCGTTGCCTTGAAGCTGAACCAGTCCCAGCCCACGGTCAGTGTGGCGCTGCGGCGTTTGCGCGGCATATTGAACGACCCCTTGCTGGTGCGCGAAAAAGGCGGCATGGTGCCTACCGAGCGTGCCCTCAGCCTGCTGCCCAATGCGCGCGCGGCGCTGGCGCAGATCGACAGCATGGTGGCCCAGCCGGAAACCTTCGAGCCCTTTACTACCCGTCAGGAATTTCATATCGGCTCGCCCGATTACCTTGCACCTGTATTCATGGGCAGTGTTTCCGCACGCCTGCGACGCGAAGCGCCCCATGCCAGACTTACTGTGCACGCGCTGGGGCCTGATTTTGATTTCGAGCGCTCTCTGGCGGAGGGAGAGCTGGATGTTGTGCTGGGAAACTGGCCGGAGCCGCCTGACCGCATGCATCTGTCCATGCTGCTTGAAGACGAGATCGTCTGTCTGGTGGCGGCGGACCACCCCTTGGCCAAGAAGGGCATCACCCTGCAGGACTATCAGCAGGCGGCTCACGTAGTGCCCCTGCCCTACTCCATCACACAGCGCGGCGTCATTGATGGCGTCCTGGCCAGCGAGCGGCTGGAGCGCGACGAGCGGCTGGTGGTGCAGTCCTTCAACGTTGCGCCTTATCTGCTGGCCGGCACAGACCTGGTCTTCACCACCTCGCGGCATTTCGCCGCGTTCTACGCCAACCTGCTGCCCCTGGCCATCCTGCCGGCGCCCATCGCCTTCCCGCCCATGCGCTTTTACCAGCTGTGGCATGAGCGCAATCACCAGTCCAGCGCACATCGCTGGCTGCGCCGCCTGCTGAGCGATTGCGGACGCCAACTGGCCGGCTCGCAGTCAGTGGCCTGAATGCGGCGGGGGAGGCCCCCGCCAAAAAAATGAATGTCAGGCGTTGTCAGGGCAGGGATGTTGCTCCGTCCAGTGGCGCGCAATGGCCGCGCGGGTGGGGATCCACACACGGTCATGGCCCTGGATATAGTCCAGGAACCGGCGCAGGGCGGCGAAGCGTCCGGGACGGCCAATCAGGCGGCAATGCAGGCCGACCGACATCATCTTGGGCGTGTCTTCGCCTTCGGCATACAGCACATCGAAGGCATCTTTCAGGTAGGTGAAAAACTGATCGCCGCAGTTGAAGCCCTGGGGCGAGGCAAAACGCATGTCATTGGTGTCCAGGGTATAGGGCACGATCAGCTGTGGCCGGCGCGAGCCGTCGGCCATGGGTACCTGCGTCCAGAAAGGCAGATCGTCGCCGTAGTAGTCCGAGTCATAGAGAAAGCCACCCTCCTCCGCCACCAGCCGCAATGTGTTGGGGCTGTCCCGGCCCGTGTACCAGCCCTCGGGATGGCGCCCCAGCAGGCGTGTGATCACATCCACGCATTGGCGCATATGCTCACGTTCGATTGCTTCGGATACAGACTGATAGTGAATCCAGCGATAACCGTGACAGGCAACCTCATGACCCAGCTCCACAAAGGCGCGCGCCAGCTCCGGGTGACGCTCCAGCGCCATGCCGACTGCGAATATGGTCAGTGGCAGGCCGCGCTGCTCGAATTCGCGCAGTATGCGCCACACCCCGGCACGCGAGCCATACTCATAGATGGATTCCATGGACAGATGGCGATCGGGATAAGCCGCGGCGCCGACGATCTCGGACAGGAACTGCTCCGAGCCTGCATCGCCATGCAGCACGCAGTTTTCACCGCCCTCTTCGTAGTTCAGGACGAACTGCACCGCAACGCGGGCCTTGCCTGGCCAGTTGGCATGTGGGACATTGCGGCCGTAGCCGACAAGATCGCGCGGGTAATCACTGTGCTGCATTTACGGACTCCGGTAAGAAAGTTCTGCGAGGTTGGGTATTGCGGCGCGCGCAAGCGGCGCACCGGCTTGTCGGCCCGCGCGGCAGGGCACCGCGCCGGCCATGGCCGGTGTGCGCATGTGCGGGGCCGGCGTCAGCGCTGGACGCTGAACGCGCGCCAGGGGTCTGCGGGTTCGCCGGATGTCTGATCCATGCGTTCTTCGCAATCCGCCAGGTGATGGTGCATCGCGCCGCGGGCTCCCTGCCCGTCGCCGCGCGACAGATGATTCAGGATGTCTTCATGCTCGACATAGGAACAGGCTGTGTCGCCAGGCGTGTCGTGCAGGGCGATGATGAGCGTCGTACGGGCGCACAGCCCATGCATGGTTTCGGTCAGCACGTCATTGCCCAGAAGGTGCGCTATCTCGACGTGAAAGGCATTGGACAGGCGTATCCAGCTGGTGCGGTCGCCGCATTCAAACGCCTTGCGTTCGCGCGCCACCATGTCATACAGCGGCGCCAGGCGTTCGGGAAGATCGGGAAGCTCCAGCAGCATGTCGATGATCATGCATTCCATGCGGCGGCGCATCTCGAACACGTCGCGGGTTTCCTTGGCGTCGGGCTGCCATACAAAGGCGCCGCGATTCGGCTCTATGGCCACGATCTTGTCGTGGGCCAGCGCCGACAGCGCCGTGCGGACCGTATTGCGCGAGCAGGAAAACACCTTGCATAGCGCAGCCTCGGTCAGCTTGGCGCCGGGCAGCAGCCGGCGGTCCATGACGGCATCGAAGATCTCGTCATAGACCCGGTTCACCTCCGTGCGCTCGCCCGCATCCGCGGATGCGCGCCACGACGATGCCTTGGGTGCTTCCAGGGTGGCGGTTACATTGCGATGCGAAGAAATCTGCAGCATGGCTGAATTTTGTGTGATGGGCTGTTGACAATTATTGGCGAACAATTCAGAATCGTCAACATAAATTGTTGACAATTATTGGAGACAACATGGGTAAGCTTTCCACCCACGTTCTTGACACCATGCACGGCAAGCCCGCACAGGGCGTGCGCGTCGAACTGTTCAGCCTGGAAGACGGCAGCCGCAAGGCGCTGGCCGATGTCCAAACCAATAGCGATGGCCGCTGCGACCAGCCGCTGCTGCAGGGCGATGCGCTGCGCAAAGGCGTCTACGAGCTGGTCTTTCATATTGGCGATTACTTCGCGGGCAAGGGCGTGCGCGTGCCCGAGCCGCGTTTTGTGGACCAGGTCGTGCTGCGCTTCGGGGTGGCAAATTCCGAGGAAAATTATCACGTACCGCTGGTCGCCACGCCCTGGACGTGGTCCACTTATCGAGGCAGCTGATTTTGCGCTGGCCGCAAACGCGGCCAGTACCCGGGGCGTATACCCGGGCCGGGACGTTTGAGCGTATGGCGATCCACTGGCGCCCCTAGCCGGCGGCGCTCATTGACCCGGTCCCCGCGGCACCGCATTGCGGCGCCGTGGAGCAAACATAGGATCTGTCATGGAAGCGTTTCTCTACGAGTACGGCAACCTGCTGTTGCGCTGGCTGCACGTCATCGCCGCCATTTCATGGATTGGAGAATCCATTTACTTCGTGATGCTGGACAACAGCCTGCATCCGCCCCGCAACGAACAGGGCAAGAAACTGGGTGTCTTTGGCGAAATGTGGGCCGTGCACGGCGGCGGTTTCTACCACAATCAGAAATACCTCACCAACCCGGCGGAACTGCCTGACGACCTGCACTGGTCGTTCTGGAAATCCTACACCACCTGGCTCTCGGGCTTCGCGCTGTTTGCCATCCTGTATCTGATGAAGCCGGCCTTCTATCTGGTCAACCCCTCCAGCCCCTGGGAATGGGCTGCCTCCATGAGCGGCGCCGAGGCCGGCATCATGGCGGTGGCTTTCCTGGTCGTGGGCTACATCATTTATTCGCAGCTATGCCGCCGCATCAGCCCCAACATGGAGCGCGACGGCGTGCTCAGCGTTGCGGTCGGCGTGATGATGGTCATCGTTTCCTGGCTGACTGTGCAGATATTTCCGGGGCGCGCCGCCTTCCTGATTACCGGCGCCCTGATGGCAACCTGTATGTCTGCCAACGTATTCTTCTGGATCATCCCCGGCCAGCGGCGCATGGTGGCCGCCCTCAAGGCAGGCAAGACGCCCGATCCCCTGGACGGCAAGCGCGGCAAGCAGCGCTCAGTACACAACACGTACTTCACGCTGCCAGTCGTGTTCCTGATGCTCAGCAATCATTACTCGTTTACCTATACCAGCGAGTATGCATGGATCATCATGGCGCTGTTCATCTTTGCCGGTGCGGTCATTCGCCAGTATTTCGTGCTGCGCCACATGGGCAAGAACCAGCTTGGCTATCCACTGGCCGGCATCGTGCTGCTGGCCATCATCGGCTGGCTGGCCGCGCCTTCGCCGGCACCGGTCAAGACGGCTGCCGCAAGCGCACCGGCCGCCACGCAGGCGGCAGGCGCCCAGGCCGGCGCGGCCGCACCCGCCGCCGCCGACCAGGGGCTTACCATAGACAAAGTGCATGCCATCGTTGCGGCGCGTTGCACGGAATGCCATTCGGCCAAACCCACCTTCGCGGGAATTGCCGCCGCGCCGGCGGGCATCGCACTTGATTCGAACGAAGAAACCGTGCTGCATGCGGCGCAGATCAAGCAGGTCGTCGCCAGCAAATACATGCCTCTGGGCAATATCACCAAAATGACCGACGAGGAGCGCGCGCTGATCGCCTCCTGGTCCGGGCAGTAAGCAGTCCAGTCTCGAGCCGGACGGCCCCTCGCTCGCGGAAGGGGCCGACGGTGGCCCTTGATACCCCGCAAGAAGGCCTCGCGCCTTCTCACGCGGGGTTTTTTTGTCGCCGCATCGCATTTGTCATGGTTTCTTCGCATGTGTGGAGGAATAATGCGTGGGTGGCGCTGGGCGGCAGGCACCGGCTGCCGGGTATATGCAGGATGCGGCGTGGCCTGTAGACTATTAGTTGCTGTGATATTCATGCCTGATGTCCGGAGGGCGGGTTCCGGGCAGCCTGCCGCGGCGTCGGAGGCGCCGTCCACACATAGGAGCTCATCATGAAGAACCAGCTGAAACTTATCGGGGCGCCATCGGCCCTGCTATTGCTGGAAGGGTGGACGGCAGTCGAAGGGCGCGACGCGATTCACAAGACCTTCATTTTCAAGAATTTCAACGAGGCCTTCAGCTTCATGACCCGTGTGGCGATGCAGGCTGAAAAGCTGGACCATCACCCCGACTGGAGCAATGTCTACAATCGCGTCAATGTGACGCTGACCACCCACGATGCGAAAGGCGTTACCGAGCGCGATGTCGCGCTGGCGCTGTTCATGGACCAGATCGACCTGTAGGCGGCTGCGGCGCGTGTCAGGCCGGCGCCAGCCAGGCCACCAGCACGGATACACTGGCCAGCGACAGGATGGTCGACAGCAGTATGGCCCGCGATGTCACCGCAGGCTCGCGCCCGTAGAGCTGGGCAAGCATGAAAGGACCGGTGCCCACCGGCAGCGCGGCGAGCAGCACGGCAGTGGCGGCCCACATCGGCGGCATGGCAAAGACCCAGTACGCCAGCACGTAGGCCACTGCTGGGTGCAGCACCAGCTTGAGCGCAACAATACGCCAGACCACGCCCTTGTGCTCCGAAGACCGGCCTTGCGACAGGAACAGGCCGATCGTCACCAGCGCGCAAGGGCTGGCCGCATCGCCGAGCAGCGACGTGAACTGCTTGAGGGCATAGGGTAAGGGCCAGCCCAAGGCGGCCACCGCCATGCCTAGCAGGGGCGCTGTCACCAGGGGGTTGCGCAACAGAGAGCGCGCCACCCTGGAAAGGGTGCGCCCGAGCCTGGATGAACCCTGCAGGTCGATCTCGATAAGCACGATAGAGAATGCAAACAGGCCGCACGCCGTCAGCAGTGTTGCCAGCACCACGGCGGGCAGGCCTTCTTCGCCAAACAGCATCAGGCATAGTGGAATACCCATGAAACCGGCATTGGCGTAAGAAGCCGCCAGCGCCTCGATGCTCAGGTCGGCCAGCCTGCCGCGCCGCCGCCGCTCCAGCAGCCACGATAGGGCAAACACGACGGCGATGGCCAGGGCAGTCGCTGCCAGATAGCCGGGCTGGTTGACTTCCTCCCAGGTGATCTGCGCCATGGACTGGAACAACAGGGCTGGCAGCGCCATCCAGACCACGAACTTGTTCAGGCTGTCGACCGCGCCAGGGCCGAGCAACCGCCGGCGTCCGCTGACATAGCCCAGCAGGATCAGCGCAAACAGGGGAAAGACTGCATTTACGATAATGCCCAAGTCGATAAGCCGCGCGCGATGGCGGTCCGTGAGGTGCCGAGTGGGATATTAAAGCAGAAGCCGGCGCATGGGCGGGCATGGCCCTGTTTCCGCCGCCGCGCATACCGCGAAAATTGATATCGTGTCATAGTAGCTTCCTATACTGGTTTTTTTTGCGCACAGGCTATGTACGATTCATCCGATTCGCTCACCACGGCGCACCTGCCGCCGGTCGTTCCCTTCGTCAGCTTTACCGACCCGCGGGCGGCTGTCCAGCGCCTGGTAGAGATTTATGACAGAAACACAGCCTTCATCCGTGAGGGTTTTGCCCGGTACCTCGAGTCGGGGGCGGGCAACGGGCGTGTGCGCGCTTATTATCCGGCATTGCGCATTCGGGTCGACACCTACCAGGAGGTGGACAGCAGGCTCTCCTATGGCCATCTGGTCGAGCCCGGCGCGTACATGACGACCATCACGCAGCCCCGGTTGTATTTCGATTACCTGCATGAACAGATCGCGCTGCTGGTGCGCAATCATGGCGTGCCCGTCGAGGTGGGCGAGTCCGACATGCCCATCCCGCTGCATTTTTCCTTTGCGGACGGACAGCAGTACGTGGCGGGGGTGTATTCAGATTCGCTCCTGGGCGAGAACCTGCGCGACCATTTCGACGTGCCCGACCTGGCCGTGATGGACGATACCATCGTCAATGGCACATGGCAGGCCCGGCGGGGCGAAGCCCATCCGCTGGCGCCATTTACCGCGCCCAGGGTCGATTATTCGCTGCATCGTCTCCAGCACTATACGGCCACTGCGCCAGAGCATTTCCAGAACTTCGTGCTGTTCACCAACTATCAGTTCTACGTCGATGAATTCTGCCAGTGGGCCAAGGAAACGCTGGCCCGTGGCGAGGGCGGCTATACCGCCCTGGTGGAGCCGGGCAATCGCATCACACTGCCGGGGCCGGACGCGGCGGCATCCGGCGTGCCGCTGGGCAGGGCTCCGCAGATGCCGTCCTATCATCTGAAACGTGACCAGCATACTGGCGTCACCCTTATCAATATCGGCATCGGTCCGGCCAATGCCAAGACCATTACCGATCATGTGGCGGTGCTGCGCCCTTCGGCCTGGCTGATGCTGGGCCATTGCGCTGGCCTGCGCACTACGCAGCGCCTGGGTGATTATGTGCTTGCGCATGGCTATGTGCGCCAGGATCATGTGCTGGACGAAGACCTGCCCAACTGGGTGCCGATCCCGCCGCTGGCGGAGATTCAGGTTGCGCTCGAACAGGCGGTGGCGCAGGTGTCAGGCCTGCATGGGTGGGAGCTGAAGAAGATCATGCGCACGGGCACGGTGGCCTCCACCGATAACCGCAACTGGGAGCTGCGGGACAATGTCGAACCGGTGCGCCAGCTGTCGCAGTCGCGCGCCATTGCGATGGACATGGAGTCGGCCACGATTGCGGCCAACGGCTTCCGCTTCCGCGTGCCTTACGGAACACTGCTGTGCGTGTCCGATAAGCCCCTGCATGGCGAACTCAAGCTGCCGGGCATGGCGAGCGATTTCTACCGCAAACAGGTGGGCCAGCACTTGCACATTGGCATCCGCGCGCTGGAGCTGCTGCGCGACATGCCGCGCGAGCGCCTGCATTCACGCAAGCTGCGCAGCTTTATCGAAACGGCGTTCAAATGATGGGTCCGGCCCGTTCCCGCCGCCATGCCGCGCATGGACGGCTTGGGCGGCAGGCTTGCGGTAATGCAGGAGCAAGACATGAAACAGATCTATCTCGCAGGTTTTGACGTGTTCAGGCCCGACGCCGAGGCGCATGGCGACTATCTCAAGTCGCTCTGCCGGCAGTACGGTTTCGAGGGCCTGTATCCGCTGGATAACGCGGCGCCATCAGGCCTGCGCGGGCAGGCCCTGGCCAAGTGGATCTGCGGCGCCAATCTGGCGCTGATACGCGGCGCCGACATGATCATGGCCAATCTGAATCCCTTTCGGGGCCACGAGCCCGATTCGGGCACGGTGTTTGAAGTCGGCTACGGGGTGGCGCTGGGCAAGCCCGTCTGGGTGTATACCGATGAAACCCGGTCGCTGGTGGGGCAGGTGGCGGTAGGCAGCGTGGCGCAGGAGGGCGGCGCGAGCAGGTTTGTGGATGAGGCCGGCTTTACGGTGGAAGATTTCGGCATGCCGCTGAACCTGATGATAGGGTGTACAGCCCAGCTTGTGAACGGCGGCCCCGAAGTCTGCCTGCGGTGTATGGCGGGCCTGGATCAGCCGTAGGCAGCCCGCGCGGCGACACCCCGGATGCACTGAGGCCAACCGGGCGGCAGCGCTGCCGCCCGCCCGGTCGCGCCATTTACTGCTTGCGTGCGGCGATATCCTTCTGTGCCTGGCTGACCAGGTCTTCGCCGACGGTTTTCTTCCATTTGTCGAACACCGGCTGGGTCACCTTCACAAAGGCTTCGTGCTGTTCTGGTGTGAGCGATGTCACGGTCACACCATGGCTTTCGATGTCTTTGAGAATGGATGGATCTTCAGGTGTGACCCCCTTGCGTGCCAGGGCGATTTCCTGCTTGCCGGCTTCGATTGCGGCTTCGCGCACAATCTTGCGATCCGCTTCCGACCAGGATTCCCAGACCTGTTTGTTGACGACAAAGATCAGCGGATCGGCAACGTAGTTCCAGAGGGTCAGGTACTTTTGCGCCACATCATAGAGCTTGGCGCCGGCATAGATCGATATCGGGTTTTCCTGGCCGTCCACAGCGCCGGTGGCCAGGGCGGGCTGTGCGTCGGCCCAGCTCATTTGCGTCGGATTGGCGCCCAGCGCGGTGAATGTATCGATATAAAGCGGCGAGCCGACCACACGCAGCTTCATGCCTTTGAGATCTTCAGGCGACTTGATCTCGTGCTTGGAGTTGCTGATCTGGCGGTAGCCATTCTCGCCCCAGGCCAGTGGCACCACGCCCGCTTTCTCGACCACCTTGAACAGATCCTCGCCCACCTTTCCGTGGATCAGGGCGTCAATGGCGGCATAGTCAGGCATGAGGAAAGGCAGCGAGAACAGATTGAGCTGCTTGACCTGCGGCGACCAGTTGATGGTCGAACCGACGGCCATGTCGATCAGGCCCTGGCGAATGGCCGTGAACTCGCGCGTCTGGTCGCCCTGTACCAGCGAAGTGCCTGGGTAGATCTTGATATTGATGCGTCCGTCGGTATGCTCGCGGACCAGATCCGACCAGATCTGGGCGCCCTGCCCCCAGGGGAAGGCGGTGCTGACGACGATGGATAGCTTGTATTCGGACTTGTAGTCGGCGGCCTGGGCCGGCGCCGTCACAGCCAGCGCTGCCACGGAGCAGGCCAGCGCGCCCAGCAGATTGCGTACTTTCATATGTTCTCCTCGTTGTTGATCAGTGTTATTGGGTTGTGAGCAATGGTAAAGAGTGGCCGCGCATAGGGCAAGGCGCTAGAAACCCAGGTAGCGCGGCAGCCAGAGCGCAAGCTCCGGAAAGACGATGACCAGGACCAGCACGGTGAACATGGAAACCAGCAGCCACAGCACCCACCTCACCGTGCTTTCCATAGGCACTTTGGCAATGCGGCACGACACCATCAGGTTCACTGCCAGCGGCGGCGTGAACTGGCCGACAGCCACCATGATGGTCAGCAGCACGCCGAACCAGACATAGTCCCATTGGTAGGCATTGGCGATGGGCGTGAGCAGCGGTACGAAGATCAGGAAGATCGATATCCCGTCCAGGAACATGCCCAGCACCACCAGCAGCGCGATCAGCAGGCTGAGCACGCCAAATTCGCCCAGGCCAGAATGCACGATTGCCTGGGTGAGCGGATCAATGATGCTCAGCGTGGACAGCGCCCAGGCGAAAATGCCGGCCAGCGAAACCACCAGCATGATCACCGCCGACAGTTCGGATGCTTCGCGCAGAATGCCGAAAAGATCCCGCACCTTGATCGTGCGGTGGATGAACATGCCCACGAACAGGCCATAGAACACGGCCACCACGGCGGCTTCGGTTGGTGTGAACACGCCAATGCGCATGCCGCCCAGGATGAGCACAGGCGCCGCCAGCCCCCAGGAAGCCTCCATCAGGCTGGGCCAGAAGCGCGGCCGGGGCAGCGCCGCTTCCAGCGCCCCCATCTTGTGCCTGCGTGCCAGCCATACAGCGGGAATGATCAGGGAAATGCCGACCAGTATGCCGGGTATCATCCCGGCGGCGAACAGGGCCGGCACCGACGCCTGCGGAACCAGTACAGAGTACACAATGAAGGCAATTGATGGCGGGATCAGGATGTCTGTCGAGGCGCCTGCGGCCACAATGCTGGCGCTGTAGGCCGGTGGATAGCCCGCGCGCCGCATGGCGCCTATCATCACGGCCCCCACCGCGGCGGCGCAAGCGGGGCCTGAGCCTGAAATGCCGCCAAGAAACATGGCAACGGCAATCGCCACGAGGGGCAGCATGCCGGGGCCCCGGCCCACAATGGAAATGGCGAAATTCACCAGCCTGCTTGCCACGCCTGAGCGGTCGAAGATGGAGCCGACCAGCACGAACATGGGGATGGCCAGCAGCGGATACTTGGCCAGGCCCGCATAAAAATTCTGCGGAACGGCCAGCAGCCCAAACCAGTGGGTGTCCAGGTTCGTCAGCATGATGGACAGCGTCCCGGCGATGCCCAGCGCCACGCCCACAGAGGTGCCGATCAGCATCAGCACCGTAAACGTAATAAAAAGCAGCGCGGTGATCATGCATCGCCCCGCAGCCGGCGTTGCAGCATGCCGCCCACCCGCAGCACAATCACGGCAGACAGGACGGGCATCCAGATCGAATACCACCAAGTGGGGACACCGATCGCGGGCGATGTGTCGCCCCAGTTGTACTCGTCATACGCCATGCGGGCGGAGAGTATCGTCAGCAATATAAAGAAAAGCAGGGTCGCGACCAGGCTTGTGATGGCCAGCCGGCGCTGGCGCGTCGCGGAGCCGCCATCGGCAAACAGCTCGATGCGGATATGCTGGTTGCGCACAAAGGCTGTGGCGCCTGCCGTCATGGTCAGCACGATCAGCAGAAAGACCGAGATTTCCTCGGTCCAGGCAAAGGAGCCATCGGTGAAGTAGCGCACCAGCACATTGGCAAAAGTGATGACGGCCAGCGCCGCCATGATCAGCACCGAGATCCAGTCCTCGATCTTCAGCGGGACCTTGACGGGCGGGTCGCTCGCTTCGGGGATGATGGGCTCAATAGGCTCAGCCGTTTCCTCCGGCTGATTGGCGGTGTTGCGCGAATTGGGCATGATGTTGAAGGCGGCCGCGTAGTGCGGCCTTTGTTCTTATGTGACGAAAGATCACATGCTAACGCGTCGTGGGGGCGTCCAATAAAGAGGGGCGATCAGGGTTTCCCCTATTTTTGGACTGCCCAAGCCCTCAGGCGGCCTGCTCAAGCTGCTTCTTTTTCTTGTGCTTGTCTTTCTTGCCGCCTTTGGTCTTGGCTTTGTCCTTGCCCTTGCCCTTGCCCGCGCCCTTGGCCGCCTTGTCATCCCCGGATTTCTTCTTTTTCTTTTCAGGCAGGGCCAGCATGGTGCCCCGACAGGTGGACGAGCCGCACAGGCATTGATATTGGCGGCGCAGGGTCTTGGTGACGCGGCCATCTATCACCAGGCCATAGTCGTAGAACAGTTCTTCCCCGGCGGGAATGTCGCGCAGCGCGACTATGGTCACGCGCGTGCCCTCCTCGTTTTCCTGGGCCTCGCAGTTGGGGCTGCAGGCATGGTTGATCCAGCGGGCGTCGTTGCCGCGCTTGCCGCCGTCGATGACCATGCCGCTGCTCAGCGCAAAGAAGAAGGTGTGAAAAGGATCGTCGGGGTTGACGGGAAACAGCGCATCGGCCTCGTCGGTGGTGATGCGCCGGCCGCCGTACTGGATGATGCGCGTACCGGCTGGAATGTCGGTGGCGGCAAAGACCCCGTTTCCGTGCAGTGTTGATTTCTTGACGATGTGCCAGGGCGAAGTCTTGCGATTCATGTGGGGATCCGGTTTCGCTTGAAAAAGAGTAATGGCAAAAAGGAATAAACTTGGACAACCCGTATCTTATGAAATAAAGCGCAATCACGTGAACTCCTCCAACGAACCAGTCAGCCGGAACGGCGCGCAGACCCTGCTTGAAGCACTCATTGCCAACGGAGTGGACACTATTTTCGGCTATCCGGGGGGGGCGGTCCTCCCCTTGTACGATGCCCTGTATTCCGAACCCAGAATCCGCCATGTCCTGGTGCGTCACGAGCAGGGCGCAGTCCATGCCGCCGAGGGCTATGCGCGCTCCACCGGCAAGCCTGGCGTGGTGGTGGTCACTTCCGGCCCTGGCATGGCCAACACCACATCCGGGCTGCTCGATGCCATGTGCGATTCGATACCGGTGCTGTGCATCAGCGGCCAGGTGGCGACGGGCGCGATTGGAACGGATGCCTTCCAGGAATGCGACGCCATTGGGATCTCGCGTCCTGTCACCAAGTGGAATGCGCAGATCCGGCGCACCGAGGATGTCGCCGCGCTTGCCGCCAAGGCGTACCAGCTGACGACCTCGGGCCGGCCTGGGCCTGTGCTGCTGGATTTCCCCAAGGACATGCAGATAGGGCTGGTGCCCGAGCAGGCGGCGGCGCCAGCCGAACCGCTGGATGCGCCCGTGGGCGTGGAAAGCAGCGGTCCGGCGGCGGAGGCCGCCATCAAGCGCGCTGCCACCTTGATCGCCAATGCGCGCAGGCCGGTCTTCTATGGCGGGGGCGGCCTCATCAATTCGGGCGTGGATGCCTGCCATGCCTTTGCCAGCCTGGTGCGCGACATGGGTGCGCCCTGCACGCTGACGCTCATGGGCCTGGGCGCCTTCCCCGCGGATGACCCCCTGTTTCTGGGGATGCTGGGCATGCACGGCACCCTGGAGGCCAACCTGGCCATGCATCATGCCGATCTGATTATCTGCGTGGGCGCCCGTTTCGATGACCGCATCACTGGCCGGCTGTCGGATTTTTGCCCATACGCAAGCAAGATCCATCTGGATATCGACCCGGCCTCCATCAACAAGGTCGTGCGCGCCGATGTCGCGATGGTGGGCGACTGCTACCCCTTGCTGCGCGCGCTCAGCAGGGAGCTGTCGCAGATGAGCCGCCCTGCGGCGCACCTGGACGAATGGTGGGAGCGTATTGGCGTCTGGAGGGCGAAGGAATGCCTGAAGGTCACGCCTTCCACGGAGCATATCCTGCCCCAGGATCTCATGCAGCGCCTGGACGCAGCCCTGCAAGGCACTGACGCCATCATCTCCACCGATGTCGGCCAGCACCAGATGTGGGCCGCACAATACATCAAGTTCAATCGCCCCAACCGCTGGCTCACCTCCGGCGGAGCCGGCACGATGGGATACGGCCTGCCGGCCGCCATCGGCGCGCAGATCGCTCATCCAGACAAGCCGGTTGTCTGCGTCAGCGGCGACGCCTCCATACTGATGAACATCCAGGAGCTGGCGACAGCCATGCAGCATCGCACGCCGGTCAAGGTGGTGCTGTGCAACAACCAGCACATGGGCATGGTGCGCCAGTGGCAGGAATTGATTCACGATGGACGCTACAGCCACAGCTACAACGCCTCCATCCCTGACTTCATCTCGCTGGCAAAATCCTTTGGCTGGGGCGCCGCCCGCGTCGAAAACCCAGCGGATCTGGACGCCGCGCTGCGGGAATGCCTGGACAGCGAAGGCCCTTATTTCCTGGATGTGGTCGTGCTGGCCCAGGAAAACTGCTTCCCGATGATGCCCGCCGGCTATGGCCATCAGCAGGTCATGCTGTCTGAGGATACATGGTACGTCGAAGACTAGGCACACGCCCTGGGCAGCGATTCATGCTGCCCGCGCATTGTCCCGCTGCGCCCATGCGCTAGAAAACCCCAATATTCGCGCGCGCGGTATTCAGGTAAAACTCCAGCACCGAAAGAGAGAGGCCGCCGCCGTGTGCTCTCGACCCTGATCGGGGCGGGGATACATATAGCGGCAGCGGCAAGAATGTGGCGGCTGCCACGATAATGTTGGGGAAACAATGCGTACTACCAGGTTTACCAAGTGGATGCTGGCGCTTTCAGCGGCTGGCATGCTGGCCGCTGCGCCGGCGATGGCTGCAACCAAGCTGAAGATGGCCTATGCGCTGTCTACCAGTTCGCACTATGGCGCGGGGGCCGAGGCTTTTGCCAAGACAATAGAATCCAGCACCAAGGGCGAGTTCACGATTGAACAGTTTCCCAACAGCGCATTGGGCGGAGAGCGCGAGGTCATCGAGGGCCTGCAACTGGGCACCATAGATCTGGCCATTGTTTCCACGGGCGCCACGCTCAACTTCGTGCCCGAAACCGGTGTCTTCGATATTCCCTTCCTGTTCCGCGACCTCGCGCATGCCCGCAAGGTGCTGGACGGCCCCATTGGGCAGAAAATGCTCGATGCCTTTCCCAAGCGCGGCCTGATTGCGCTGGCCTGGGGTGAGCAAGGCTTTCGTCACCTGACAAACAATGTGCGGCCAGTGACCAAGCCCGAGGACGCCAAGGGCCTCAAGATCCGCACCACCGAGAACCCCATCCACATCGCCGCATTCCGCCAGCTTGGCGTGCTGGCCACGCCCATGGCCTGGCCGGAGGTGGCCACGGCGCTGCAGCAGGGCACCATCGACGGGCAGGAAAACCCGCTGTCGGTGATCGTCTCCGCAAAGCTGCCTCAGCTGCAGAAGTACCTGTCGCTGACCGCCCACGTATACGGCCCCGCGCTGGTGCTGATGTCGCCCAGCGTATATGAAGGCCTGTCCGATGCCGACAAAGAGAAATTCAAGCAGGCCGGGCACGAGTCCGCCATGGCCATGCGCAAGTATGTCGACGATATCGAGCAAAGCGGTGTCGAGTCTGTCAAGAAAGATGGCATGCAGGTGAACCAGGTCGACCACGACGCTTTCGTCAAGGCTGTCGAGCCAGTCTATCCTCAGTATTACAAACAATTCGGCCAGGAGCTGGTCGACTCTATCCGCAATACCAAATAGCTTGGTTTGCGGGCGTCCCGCGAAGACGCCAGCCGGGGGAGCCTACCCAAGGCCGGCGTGATGCGGGGCGCAGCGCCTTCTGTGGCCACAAGCCGCGCGGGCCGCTTATGTACAGGACATCACTGTGGCCATCATACGCATTCTCGATCGCACACTCTTCCGCTTCATCTCTGTCCTTACACAGCTGCTGCTGCTGTCATCTGTCGCGGCAGGCTTCTATCAGGTATTCACCCGTTTCGTGCTTGAATCGCCCGCTGACTGGAGCGAAGCCTGGACCCGCGCCTCGCTGATCTGGACAGTGATGCTGGGTATCGTGCTGGCTTTTCGGCAGGGCGCCATGCTGAGCGTGGAAGTGCTCCATGGCTTTCTAAAAGGGCGTGGCAAGCGCTGGCTGGAACACGGCATCATGGCGGTCTGCGTTGGCTTCCTGGGCTTCATGGCCTGGATTGGCGGCCAGATGACTTATCGTGTGCGTTTCCAGACCATGCCCAGCCTGGAGGTTTCCATTTCCTGGGTCTATGTCGCCATCCCGATAGGTGCGGGCCTGGCCATTCTTGGCGTACTGGCGCACTGGGCTTCTGGTTCGCCGGAGGCTGTGGTGGATGAAACCACAATCTAGGCGGGCCATGCGATCTGCCTTGCCTCCCATGCCCTTCCGCGCCCCGGACGCGCTGTGCCTGGCCGGTATTGCCAGCCGATGCCCGCGTCCGGGCCATCATGCGCCGGTACAGCCGCCGCTCCTCATGCCAGCGCCACCTCCAGGCTGCCGGCTGACAACCCTTTCCGTCTGGTGACCGCATGCCGCAATTGATGGTCGTTTCAATGTTGCTGTTTTTTGCCGTGTCGGTCCCCGTGGCGGTGTCCATCGGGCTGGCCAGCATGGTGGGTGTTGGCTACGAAGGCCATATGACCTGGCTGGTCTATGCGCAGCAGATCTATGCCTCGCTGGACAAATACCCGCTGGTCGCCGTGCCCTTCTTCATCCTCGCCGGCAATCTGATGGAGGCGGGCGGCATTTCCGAACGCATGGTGGACTTCGCCAAGAGCGTGGTGGGCGGCATGCAGGGCGGCCTGGCCTGCAGCTGCGTGCTGACCTGCATGATTTTCGCGGCAGTGGCCGGCTCCAGCGTGGCAACCACTTTCGCCGTGGGGGCCATCCTGATTCCGGCCATGGTCAAGCATGGCTATCCCAAGCCATTTGCGGCGTCGCTGCAGGCTTCCGCGGCCGAGCTTGGGGTCATCATCCCGCCCTCTATCCCGATGATTCTGTTCGCCGTCTCGACGGATACCTCGGTGGGCGAGCTGTTCATCGCCGGTATCGGGCCCGGCATCCTGATCGGCGGGACGCTGATGTTCTACGTCTGGTACTTTGCCCGCCGCCATGGCTATGGCAAGACTGATGACGAGGGCAGGCTGGCGCTATGGCCTTCATTCAAGCGCGCCTGGCTGGCGCTGCTCATGCCGCTCATCATCCTGGGCGGTATATACGGCGGCATCTTTACCCCCACGGAAGCGTCGGCGGTCGCGGTGGTTTACGCGCTGATTGTGGGCTGCTTTGTCTACCGGCGGCTGAACTACAAGACGCTGTCGCACACGCTGCACCGCTCGGTGATTTCCACAGCGGTCATCATGTTTGTGATTGCGAATGCAGGCGTATTCGGCTTCCTGCTGAACCGGGCCGGCGTGCCCGCAGCGCTGGGCGAGTGGCTGGGTACGCTGTTCCATGATAAATACGCCTTCCTGCTCGGACTCAATGCCGCGCTGTTCGTCATCGGCATGTTTGTCGAGACCTCGGCCTCTATTGTGGTGCTGGCGCCCTTGCTGCTGCCGGTGGCCATACAGTTCGGCGTGGACCCGGCCCACTTCGGCGTCATCATGGTCGTGAACCTGGCCCTGGGCATGGTCACGCCGCCTTTCGGCGTGAATCTGTTCGCGGCCTGCGCGGTGGCCGATCTGCCCATAGAGCGCCTGATACGGCCGCTGCTGCCTTTTGTGGGCGTGGTGGTGGCCTGCCTGCTTCTGATCACCTACGTGCCCGAGATCTCGCTCTACTTCAAGGGGCTTGTTTACGGCTGACGGGAATCGGCGATCCTGCCGTAGCGTTCCCCGCGTCCGCCCAGGGCCGCACAGACCATTCGGGCTGCCGAAATGGCGTGGGCGGCCTGTGCGCCGCCCTTCCCGGGCGCAAAAAACCGGGCTTGCCGGGGTCCGTGGTCAGAACGGCGGATCGTCATCATCCTGCGGCGCCGCCGTCTTGGCTGCGGTTTTCTTGGCGGCAGCCTTTTTCGTGGCGGTTTTTTTCACCGCAGCCTTTTTCGCGGCGGTTTTCTTCGCAGCGGTCTTCTTGGCGGCGGTTTTTTTCGTTGCCGTGCCCGCTTGCGCCGCCGCGTCCCCCGCTGCCTTTCCTGCGGTCTTGCTTGCGGCCTTGCCTGCGGTCTTGGCGCCTGCCTTGGCTGGGCGCGGCTCGAACTCGAACCCTATCTTGCCGTTCGCCTGCTTGACCAGATAGGCCTTGAACTTGCGATTGGTGCGGCTTGAGACGAAACCCTCGAGCAGATCGGTCTTGCCTTCGGAAAGCAGCTTGTGTACCTGTTCGGCCGAAATTTCCTGCTGCAGAATCATCTTCCCGGTGCGGAAATCGCAGGTTTTTTCAGGTCCGACAGACTTCTCGCACACATAGTTCATGCCGTATTCAAAGACCTTGTGCCCGCATTTCGGGCAATCGCCCACAGGCGTGTGGCCCGAGAAATCGACCGGCTCGGTGTCTTCCTCGTCCTTCTGGCCGAAGTCGAATTCCAGCTTGTAGTCGTCAGTGATGCGCAGCAGCGCGGCAAAAGGGCGGCCCATTTTGCTGATGAAGCCGGGCAGCGGGCCAAGCTCGCGCTTGGCGAGCAGCTCCTCGACTTCCTGGATCTCGAAGGTGCGCCCGCCTGGGTGCTTGCCTATAGAAAAATCGCAGTTCGTGCATGCGTAGCGGCGATAGTTTTCCTTGACCACCCCGCCGCATTTGGGGCAAGGCGTCTGCAGCGTGGCGTAGTCGCCAGGGACAGTGTCGCGCTCGTATTCCTTGGCGCGCTTGACGATGACCTGGGTCATTTGCGCGATCTCGCGCATGAAGGCATCGCGGTCGAGCTGCCGCTGTTCGATCTGCTTGAGACGATGTTCCCATTCGCCTGTCAGCTCGGGCGATGTCAGCTCGTTCACACCCAGGCCGGACAGCAGGGTCATGAGCTGGCGCGCCTTGGCGCTGGGCACCAGTTCGCGCCCTTCGCGGCGCAGGTAGCCTTCATTGAGCAGGCCTTCGATGATCGCCGCGCGCGTGGCCGGCGTACCCAGGCCGCGCTCGGACATCGCCTCGCGCAGGGCCTCGTCGTCCACCAGCTTGCCCGCGCCTTCCATGGCCGAGAGCAGCGTGGCTTCGCTGAAGCGCGCCGGCGGCTTGGTGACCAGGCCGCGCGCCTCGATATCCTCGGTACGCACGGTCTCGCCTTCGGAAACAGGAACCAGGCTGGTGTCGTCGCCTTGAGCCTCGCGCCCATAGATGGCCAGCCAGCCCGGCGATACCAGCACTTTGCCTTCCGTCTTGAAGTGATGGCCCTGCACCTCTGTGATCCGGGTGGTGACCCGGAACTCGGCCGCGGGGAAGAAAACCGCCAGGAAGCGGCGCGCCACCAGCTCGTATATCTTGCTTTCGGCATCGCTCAGTTCGCGCGGGATCTGCAGCGTCGGGATGATGGCGAAGTGATCCGATACCTTCTTGTTGTCGAAAATGCGGCGATTGGGCTTGACCCAGTTCTGCTTGACCACTGTCTCGGCGTGGGGCCTGACGCTGGCCGCGGCGGCGGAGCCGCCGGCCGCAAGGGCCTGCATGGTTTGATGGACGGTGCCGACATAGTCTTCGGGCAGGTAGCGCGAATCTGTACGCGGATATGTGAGCGCCTTGTGGCGCTCATACAGCGTCTGGGCCAGGGCCAGCGTCGTCTTGGCGGAAAAACCAAAGCGCGAGTTCGCCTCGCGCTGCAGCGAGGTCAGGTCGAACAGGGCGGGTGAAGACTGGGTCGTCGGCTTGGATTCTTCCGTGACCGTGCCCGGCTGCTGGCGGCATGCGGCAACGATGGTCTGCGCCGCCGTCTGCGACCACAGGCGTGAATCCCGTTTTTCGGCGTCGCGTTCGTCTTTCTTGAACTGAGGGTCGAACCAGCGGCCTTCATAAAGGCCGGCGGCAGCCACGAATGTGGCATGCACCTCCCAGTAGTCACGCGGGACAAAGCTGCGAATGCGTTCCTCACGCTCATTCACGATGGCCAGCGTGGGCGTTTGCACCCGGCCAACCGGCGTCTTGAAAAAGCCGCCATCCTTGCTGTTGAATGCCGTGAAGGCGCGCGTGCCGTTGATGCCTACCAGCCAGTCGGCCTCCGCGCGGGAGCGCGCAGCCGCTTCCAGCGGCTTCATGGTCTCATCGTCGCGCAGGTTGTCGAAAGCCTCGCGGATGGCAGCCTGCGTCATGGACCGCAGCCACAACCGCCTCACTGGCTTCTTGACGCCCGCATACTGCACAATGTAACGGAAGATCAGCTCGCCTTCGCGCCCCGCGTCGCAGGCATTGATGACGGCATCCACGTCTTTGCGCTTGAGCAGCTTGACCAGCAGCTTCAGCCTTTCGGAGGAGCGCTTGTCGGCGGGGCCCAGCTCAAACTGCGGCGGGATGACCGGCAAATGGGTGAAGCTCCACTTGCCCCGTACGGGATCGTTGGGCGCGACCAGCGTGAGCAAATGCCCTATGCTCGAGGACAGCACGTATTGGTCGCTTTCAAAGTAGTCGCCCTGGCGCGTGAAGCCGCCCAGCGCCCGGGAGATATCCAGCGCGACTGAGGGTTTCTCGGCAATAATCAGCGTTTTAGTCATGTAGTTCCAGTTACTGCGCAAAAGCAGCGATAGCGCGGGAATGATACGGGGGGAGAATCGCACTATGCAAGTCGAAGGTCGCCTGCAAGGCAAGACGGCACCGGCCGGTTGGCCGGTTTTCCTGCGCAAAACCGCCTTGTCCCTGTCTTGTCTGCTTCTGGCCAGCGCGGGCATATGCTGGGTGGCGGCCAACTGGCAGCATGCCACCCGCCTGCAGAAGCTGGCCGGCGCGCAGGCCTTGCTGGTTGTCATTGTCCTGCTCGCCGCCTGGGCGTACCCGCGCGTCAAGCCCAATGATCATAACTTTTCGTTTGCCGCCTGCCTGACAGGCCTGGCAGGGATATGCACAGGCGCCTTGCTGGCTCTCGTGGGGCAAATATATCAGACTGGCGCCGATAGCTGGGAACTGTTCCTGTTGTGGGCCGTCCTGCTGCTGCCTTGGCTGCTGGCCACGCAAACGGTTTTCCTGGCGCTGCTGTTCGCGGTTTTGCTCAATGTCAGCCTGGCGCTCTATCTATACATGTGGATCGGCAGCCTGGACGGCTGGGGCTGGCTGGCGGCGCTGGATCCGCAAGCCAGCGCACTGCTGCTGGCCGGGCTGGACCTTGTCCTGCTTGCGGCCTGGGAAGCCGCCATTGACCGTCTGGACGACCGCTGGCGCACAGGCCCGCGCCTGCTGCTGGCGGCGGTGGCGGGCTGGCTGGTGGTGGCGACGCTGGCAAGAGGCCTGGATGGCGGCGGCGTCACCATGACGGCGCTGGCAGGCTTTCTGGTCATGGCGGCCTGCTATATCGCCTACACACGCTGGCGCGCCGACCTGGTGGCGGTATCGCTGGCGATGGCGGGCGGTTTCGTGCTCATTGCCGTTCCCCTGGTGTATGAAATTCAGAGTGAAGGGTCTTTGCTGCTGGTCATCATCGTGTTGCTCACCCTTGCAGTCCCCGCTATCGGCCATCTCGCCGCACTGGCGCGCGCCTCCCGAAGCGATGCAGCCATATCCAGGGGCGCCGCTTCGGCCCAGGACGTTGTGGGCGACAGCGCCCAGTCCGCGCCTCAGGACGAGGGCGAGCCCTGGTTCATCGCCATGTTCCGGCTGTTTGTCGTGGGCCTGATCTCATTGCTGGTCATTGCTTGGCTGGCCATTATGCTGGATATTTCCGAAGAATCGATCTGGCTGGCGGGCCTGGCGCTTGGTGCCGTTGGCATACTGATGGGCCGGGCGGGAAAGGGATCTCTGCTTCAGGATCTGGCCATCGTCCTGGTCATCGCGGGGATCTTCATGTTCAGTGTCGGCCTGCTGTTCTCAGGGCTTGATACCGTGCCTGTGGTGGCCGTGCTTGCGCTGGGCGGGGTGGCGGCCTACCTTGGCCTGCCAGGGGCCGTGCCGCGCTTTGTGGTCGCCCTGGCGACACTTGCCTGCCTGGCGGTCGTGACCGCACCGGGCGAGCATTGGGACGCCATATTCTGGCTGTTTGGCGACCAGAACGAGATGATCTGGCTGTTTGTGGCCTATCAGCGTGTCTGGTGGTTTGCTGTCGCCGCCGTATTGGCGTTGTCCTGGTCTGCTTCGCCGGCCAGGCGTGCCTTCTGGCTGCCGCTGGCCTGGGCGCTGGTGCTGCTGGCCCAGGCCAGCGCATGGTTTGCGCCTGCGCCTGCCTTGCTGTCGCTTGGCGCTGCCGCATGGCCAAGCCTGGGCCTGGTCTGGCTGGCCTGCGCCGCATTGCCTGTGCTGGCCCTGGCGGCCCTGCTCTGGGCCGACAAAAGCCAGGACGCCGTATTGCGCATTGGCGCACCCGCGGCCCTGGCCGTCGCCAGCCTGGGCTGGGTCGGCGCGCCCGGCATATCCCTGGCCCTGCTGTGGCTGCTCTTTGGCCACAGCCTGCGCCGCCGCAGCCTTATCGTCTTCGGCGTGGCGGCGATGCTGGGCTATCTGGGGCGCTTCTACTATCTGCTGGACGTCACCTTGCTGCAGAAGTCATGGTTGCTGGGGCTTACGGGCGGCTGGCTGCTGCTCGCCTGGCTGGCGCTGAGGAAAATGCGCGCGGCGGACAGGCATGCGGACGCTCAGGCACTGCCAGCAAAGAGGCATGGCAGGCTGGCCTCGGCCGGCCTGCTTGCCGGTCTCGTCATTGTCCTGGCTGCCGTCAACAGCGGCATCTACCAGCGCGAGGGCATTCTGCGGGACGGCCAGCGCGTTGTCCTGGCGCTGGCGCCCGTCGATCCCCGCTCGCTGATGCAGGGTGACTATATGGCCCTGAGTTTCGATGTCGCCGTCCAGGCATACCGGCAGATCTACGCCGCCGGAGAACGGCAAGGCGATGCGGCCGCGCCCCGCCAGGATCATGGCTACCTGCTGCTTCGGCCAGAGGCGAATGGTGTATTTGGCCTTGCCGGCCTGCTGGCATCCCCTGAGCAGGCCAACGGAGACGATGCGGGACGACATGATGTCGCGCTTGCATTCAAGGTGCGCAACCACCGTGTCCGCGTTGTCACGGATGCCTGGTTTTTCCCCGAGGGGCAGGCCCAGCACTTTGCCGCTGCGAAATATGGCGAATTCCGCGTGGGGCGTGACGGCACCGGCCTGCTGGTGCGCATGCTAGATGGAGACCTGCAGCCCCTGTAGCCCGAACCGGGCGGCCCAGCGCTCAGTGGCGGTTTGCCAGAAGCTGCTGACGCTGTCCGCTCCCAGCGCCTCGAACCCCAGGGCCTGCCAGGCTTTTTCCAGTGTCTGCATGGGGTGCGCCAGGTCCATGGATGCGGCGTGATTCTGCTTCGACAGCTTGCGTCCCGAGGCGTCGAGCACCAGCGGCACATGCATGGCTTGCGGGCATGGATAACCCAGGCGGCGCGCCAGCACCCGCTGGCGCGCGGTGGAATCGAGCAGGTCCGCGCCACGAACCACATGCGTAATTCCCTGCTCGCCGTCATCGACCACGACGGCCAGTTGATATGCCCAATAGCCGTCCGCCCGCCGGATGATGAAGTCGCCTGTTTGCGCCAGCACATCCTGCGCCTGTGGCCCGAACCATCGGTCGGTGAACCGTTCTACACCGGGGGGCGCCCGGAAGCGCCAGGATCGGGCAGCGCGTCCGGGCGGCAGCCCTGAACGGCATGTGCCCGGATAGGGGCCGTCCACAGGCAGCTCCTGGCGGGTACAGGCGCAGCCATAGACCAGGCCGCGCGCCAGCAGCGTGTCAAATGCCGATTGATAGAGATTGAGGCGCCGGGACTGCCAGACGGGCTCGCCATCCCATTGCATGCCCAAGGCAAGCAACTGCTGCGCGATCACGCGATCCGCGTCAGGCACGCTGCGCGGCAGGTCTACATCTTCGATGCGCAGCAGCCATTGCCCGTGATGAGCCCGCGCATCCAGGAAGCTCGCCATGGCGGCGACCAGCGAGCCGTCATGCAATGGGCCGCTCGGGCTGGGTGCAAACCGGCCCCGGTAGCCCGTGTCTCTGGCGTCAGAGACCACTGCAGCCATTGACAACCGCCCCGCCTAATGAGACAGGCGGGTGTGATCGTCAGCCAGCAATTCCTCGAATATGAGGTGATCGACCTCGGCTTCCTGGCTCCAGAGCACCATCAGCGCAATGATCTTGATCTTTGCCAGCGAGATGGGAGCTTCGTGCGTCGCCTGTGCGCGCTCGATCACAATCTCGCGCAGCACCGCCGGCAGCACGCCGGAATTTTCCAGGAAAGTGATGAAACCGATCGCCTGCGTACCCAGGGTCTGGTATTCGTAATCGGTAAAGATCCGACGGCTGTCGCCTTGCGGAATCTGGGCCAGCGGACCGCATTGTTCCGTCGTTTCCGCCAGGCCATTGAGCCAGCCCAGGGCCTCGTTGATGTCTTCGTGTTCAAAGCCGACGGCGGCAAGTTTATGGGCCAGTACGTCGGCCTCGGGACACGCCTGGGGCGTATAGTAATTTTCAAACAGATAAACGAGGATGTCGTACATAAATGCGCTTTCCGGTTGCCGATTAAAGGAATCTGAAGCCTGCGAAAGAGTTAATCGGGACGGGTAGAACCACTGTACGCTGATTTTCCCAGGGCAGCAACTTGGGGATGTTGCTGTAAACAGACGGCATGAACAGGCGGTATTATTCTTGATTCCACCGCCTGCCCAGCCGTCTTCATCAGTCTGGCGCATGGCTGCCAGGGCCGGTTTCGGGTGGCGGACGCGCCGCCACCTGGCATGCGCTTCAGTCCTCCAGCGCGATCAACTGGGCACCGTCCGTGACCTGGTCCCCGACCGCAAAGAAGATTTCGCCCACTTTCCCGTCTCGGGGCGCCGAGATCGTGTGCTCCATTTTCATGGCTTCCATCACCAGCAGGGTGTCGCCGCTCTTGACCGCATCTCCGGCCTTGACTGCGACGGCAATGATCTTCCCCGGCATGGGGGCGGTCAGACTGCCGCCGTGATCCCCGGCGGCATCGCTGGCATGCGCCACGGGATCGTGGATGTCCAGCATGCATACATTTCCTTCGGAAAACACATAAGCGCGCTCACCCGAAAGCACCACGGTTCCACGCCCGTCTTCACCGCCCAGCCGAATGCGCGCCTGGTACTGGTTTTCCGTGGCGGGCTGCACATGCCATTCGAGCGTCCGGGCATCGCCTGGGCCGATCTGGCAAAACCATTGGCCGCCCTCGCGGCTTACGGAAGCAACTCTCTGTTCGCCTTTGTCAAGAAACGTAAAGGCCTGGTGATAGGCGCCGTTGATCCGCCATCCATCTGCCAGATCCCACGGATCGCTGCGCAAGGCATATTTGCGCACATCGGGATGAGGCAGGCCCTGGCGCGCGAGCAGTGTGGCCGCTGCCAGTGCGATGTCTGCCTCAGAGGCCGGCGCCGCGGGCGGGAAAAGCGTTGCGTTGCGGCGCTCGATCAGGCCAGTGTCCAGGTCTGCCGCGGCAAATGCCTCATCCAGCATGAGGCGGCGCAGGAAGGCGATATTGGTCTGCACCCCGACACTGCGGATGTCTCCCAGCGCCTGCGCCATGCGTGCTCTTGCCTGTTCGCGGTCATCGCCGCGCACGATGCGCTTTGCGATCATGGGATCGTAGTAGGGCGTGATCGTGTCGCCCGCGCGCACCCCGCCATCCACCCGGATATCGCCATTGCGGAATGTGACGTGGGGGGGGAAGGTGAGCGTCTCCAGCGTTCCTATCGATGGCAGAAAGCCGTTGTCGGGGTTTTCCGCATAGACCCGCGCCTCAATCGCATGCCCGGTGATGCGCAGGTCCTCCTGGGCCGCCGGCAAAGCTTGTCCCGCCGCGACAAGCAACTGCCATTCGACCAGGTCATGGCCCGTAATCATTTCCGTGACCGGGTGTTCCACCTGCAGGCGCGTGTTCATTTCCATGAAATAGAAACGGCCGTCCGGTTCGGCGATGAACTCCACTGTGCCCGCGCCCACATAACCCACTGCCCGGGCGGCGGCCACTGCGGCATCGCCCATGGCCGCGCGGCGCTCCGGCGTCATGCCGGGAGCGGGCGCTTCCTCGATCACTTTCTGGTGGCGCCGCTGTACGGAGCAGTCGCGCTCGAAAAGATAAACACAGTTGCCGAGCGTATCCGCGAACACCTGAATCTCGATATGCCGCGGCTTTTGCAGATAGCGCTCAATAAGCACCTTGTCGTCGCCAAAGCTGCTGGCTGCCTCGCGCTTGCAGGAGGCCAGCGCCTCGGCGAACGCGGCCGATGACTCGACGATGCGCATGCCTTTGCCGCCGCCGCCCGCGCTGGCCTTGATCAGCACCGGATAGCCTATCTCGTCGGCCTGGGCCTTGAGAAAATCCGGGTCCTGGTTCTCGCCGTGATAGCCCGGCACCAGCGGCACACCGGCTTTTTCCATCAAGCGCTTGGCGGCGGACTTGCTGCCCATGGCGGCGATTGCGTCCGTGGGCGGCCCCACAAAGGCGATGCCGGCATCGGCGCAGGCCTTGGCAAACTGTTCGTTTTCCGACAGGAAACCATAGCCGGGGTGGATGGCCTGGGCTCCCGTCCGGCGAGCCGCCTCAAGAATGGCGTCGGCCCGAAGATAGCTTTCGCGTGGTTCGGGGCCGCCGATATGCACGGCAGTGTCGCACGCGGCCACATGGCGCGCCGTTGCATCAGCGTCGGAGTAGACCGCGACGGTGCGCAGTCCCATGCGCCGCGCTGTGGCGGCAATGCGGCAGGCGATTTCGCCGCGATTGGCGATGAGTAATGTCGTAAACACGTCGACTCCTTGCGATTACATGCGGAACACGCCGAACCGCGTGTCTTCGATCGGGGCATTGAGAGATGCGGACAGGGCCAGCGCCAGCACGCGGCGGGTATCGGCAGGCATGATGATGCCGTCGTCCCACAGCCTGGCTGTGGCGTAGTAGGGATGGCCTTCGCGCTCATACTGGTCCAGGATGGGCGCCTTGAAGGCAGCCTCTTCCTCGGCGCTCCACTGGCCGCCGCGCGCTTCGATGCCGTCGCGCTTGACTGTGGCCAGCACACTGGCGGCCTGCTCCCCGCCCATGACCGAGATGCGTGCATTGGGCCAGAGAAAGAGCATGCGCGGACCGAATGCGCGGCCGCACATGCCATAGTTGCCCGCGCCGAACGAGCCGCCTATCAGTACCGTGAACTTGGGCACCGAGGCGGTGGATACGGCGGTCACCATCTTGGCGCCGTGGCGCGCAATGCCTTCGTTCTCGTATTTGCGGCCCACCATGAAGCCGGTAATGTTCTGCAGAAATACCAGTGGAATCTTGCGCTGGCAGCACAGCTCGATAAAGTGCGTCCCTTTCTGCGCCGCCTCGGAGAACAGGATACCGTTGTTGGCAATGATGCCGACCGGCATGCCGTGGATATGGGCAAACCCGGTGACCAGTGTTGTTCCGAACCGCGCCTTGAATTCATCGAATTCCGAACCATCGACAATACGCGCAATGACTTCGCGCACGTCATACGGCTTGCGGGTATCGGCGGGGATGATGCCATTCAATTCCTGCGGATCGTACCGGGGCGGCACCGGGTCGCGGCGCTGCATGGCGGGCTGCTTGCCCAGGTTCAGGCGCGACACGGCCTGGCGCGCCAGGTTGAGCGCATGCAAGTCATCGTTGGCCAGGTGATCCGCAACGCCGGACAGGCGTGTATGCACGTCGCCCCCGCCCAGGTCTTCGGCGCTGACCACTTCCCCGGTCGCCGCTTTCACAAGCGGCGGCCCGCCAAGGAAAATCGTGCCCTGGTTCTTGACGATGATGGATTCGTCGCTCATGGCCGGCACATAGGCGCCGCCCGCCGTGCATGAACCCATGACAACGGCAATCTGCGCGATACCCTGGGCAGACATGGTTGCCTGGTTGTAGAAGATGCGGCCAAAGTGTTCGCGGTCAGGAAAGACCTCATCCTGGTTGGGCAGGTTGGCGCCTCCCGAGTCGACCAGATAGATGCAGGGCAGGCGGTTCTCGCGGGCGATTTCCTGCGCCCGCAGGTGCTTCTTGACGGTCAGGGGATAATAGGTGCCGCCTTTGACCGTCGCGTCATTGCACACAATCATGCATTCCTGGCCCGCGACACGGCCTATCCCCGTAATCAGGCCCGCGCCCGGCGCCGCGTTGTCATAGACGCCATGCGCGGCCAGCGGAGAAAGCTCCAGGAAGGGCGTGCCGGGGTCCAGCAGACGCTCGACGCGATCGCGCGGCAGCAGTTTACCGCGCGACAGATGCTTGGCCCGCGCGCTCTCACTGCCGCCCTGGGCGGTCTGCCGCAGCTTTTCCCTCAAGTCGTCGACCAGCGCCTGCATGGCGGCGGCATTGTCCACGAAGGCTTGCGATCTTGGGTTTATCTGGGTTTCTATGACTGGCATCGCTGTTCCTGGAAGTAGCTTCGGTAATATCCCCCGGCAGAACCGGATGGGTGTGCCTGTCCGGGGTGCAAAGGGAAAGGCTCCCGCACCCTGGCAGATGTATCGTGTTTGCTGCGCCGGCGGGCATCTTGTCTCCTTGCTCCCGCCGGTATGTCATGGCGGGCGCGATGCCCGCCATGACATCAGACCATTTCTATGGCCATGGCGACCGCTTCGCCCCCACCGATGCAGAGCGAGGCCACGCCACGCTTGCCTCCGGTCTTGCGCAATGCGCCGACCAGCGTGGCCAGCAGGCGGGCGCCCGAGGCGCCGATCGGATGGCCCAGCGCAGTCGCGCCGCCATGTATGTTTACCTTCTCATGCGGCAGATTCAGATCCTTCATGGCCGCCATCGTGACCACGGCAAAGGCTTCGTTGATTTCATAGAGATCCACATCGTCCGCCTTCCAGCCGGTGCGGTCGAACAGTTTCTGCATTGCGCCAACCGGCGCAGTGGTAAACCAGTTCGGTTCCTGGGCATGCTGGCTGTGGGCCACAATGCGGGCCAGCGGTGCGACACCGAGCTTCTTGGCTGTGGATTCGCGCATCAGCACCATGGCGGCGGCGCCGTCGGAAATCGACGAAGCATTGGCTGCGGTCACGGTGCCATCTTTCTTGAAGGCAGGCTTGAGCGTGGGAATCTTCTCCGGCATGGCCTTGGCGGGCGCTTCATCGGTGTCCACCACCACGTCGCCCTTGCGGCCGGCGATGGTGACGGGGGCGATTTCCCACTTGAAGCTGCCATCCTCCGAGGCGGCGCGGGCGCGGCGCAGCGATTCCAGCGAGAAGGCATCCTGATCCTCGCGCGAGAAGCTGTACTTGGAGGCGCAATCTTCGGCAAATACGCCCATGGCCGTGCCGCGCTGGTAGGCATCTTCCAGGCCATCCAGGGCCATGTGGTCGTAGACCGTGGAGTGGCCATAGCGATAGCCCTGGCGGCCGCGCAGCAACAGATAGGGAGCGTTGCTCATGCTTTCCTGGCCGCCCGCCACCACGACATCGACACTGCCGGCCGTAATGATGTCGTGGCCGAACATGGCTGCCTTCAGGCCCGAGCCGCAAACCTTGTGAATGGTGGTGCATGGCACACCCTTGGGCAGGCCGGCGCCCAGCGCCGCCTGGCGTGCGGGCGCCTGGCCCTGGCCAGCCTGCAGCACATTGCCCATGATCACTTCGTCGACGGCCTCGCCCGCAATGCCGGCGCGCTCCACGGCGGCCTTGATGGCGGTGGCGCCCAGCTCGTGCGCGGCCAGGCCGGAAAGGCTGCCCATCATGCTGCCCATGGGGGTGCGGGCAATGGATACGATAACAATGGGATCAGACATAGAAATGCTCCTGTCGTGTCAGATTCATGAGGTAGTCGAAGCGCCGCCCGCGCTGACACGGCGCAGACGGCGATTGTCTTCATAAGGGAATATATCTTCGATGCGGCCCTGTGCGTTGCGCTCCCGGCAGGCCTGCCACCATCCCGCGTCAAGCAGGTCGGCGTGATATTTCATGAATGCCGCCCGCACACGAGGGTCGCCCAGCAGGAAATACTGGAACTCTTCGGGAAATACATCGTTCGGTCCGACGGGGTACCAGGGTTCGCTGGCCATTTCGGCTTCCGGGTTGGGTGCGGGCGGAATATGGCGGAAATTCATTTCCGTCATGCGCTGGATTTCATCATAGTCGTAGAAC
>Ga0182738_1000200_pt1 | contig 92303 bp, 89 predicted proteins | sample eDN5th30CBELigMG_FD_128876 | JGI IMG/M metagenome (GOLD analysis project Ga0182738, IMG submission 128876) | Enriched Miracle-Growth compost microbial communities from Emeryville, California, USA - eDNA 5th pass 30_C BE-Lig MG (version 2)... ... | reverse complement strand
TCTCATAAATTTTTGCTTCATCTCAAGGAATGTGAGTTTCGGTTCAACTACCGCGATGCCAAATTTTATGATAAAATGTTAGAGGTAGTTAAAGATGTTTAATAAATTTGCTGGGCAAGAGCCATTGGTTTTTGATACTGCTTGCTTCATGAAACTCTCTTTTTATTTATTTTTTTAGATCCTTTCGCGTTTTTTACTTTATTTTCTACTTTTTTTGCCTCTTCAATTTCTTTCATCTTTTTTTCATGGTTTTCTTGAATCAATGTGACCAATTCTTTAAATTTTATAACCCATTGCTGCACTATCTCACGAGGCAATTCGATAATTAACTCTGGTTTATATGATTTAATGAATTCGTCGTAAGTAAGATAATCTTTATCGTTTTTATAGTTATTCTCATCGCTACTTTGCCAAACATACAAAGGTGTTACTTCCAGCATGATTTTATTATTTTGAGTAAAAATCCAAGTTATCAATTCTTGGCCATTCTTGTACCAAGCATCCCATAATTTATATCTTCTTATAAATTCATATCTCTTAAGCTCGCTTGTTGGAAATGATTCATCATATTCATATTGAACAATTTCATTCCACAAATACCCAATATCTTGATTAATTGATTGATCTAATTCTAAGACGTTATTTAACACTGCCTCAAAAAAACTTGCTAATCCCCAAATTGTGCCAGCTATACAATCATTACCATAAAGAACATACTGCTTTCCTTTGTCTTGCAATACAATATTTATATCACAGTATGGGGTTAACTCCTTTGCTGGACAATCGGTTTCGATTGTTAACGTAGAAATATCACTGATAGGTAAAATAATTTTATCAACTACATCAATCATTTGTTTTCTTTCTTGTTAATAAGAATATTTCCATAAATATCCGTCATATTGTTATGTATTAAGGCTTGCTTTTGCCGATTTGTTAAATTATCCCAAGCAACAACATGTCCATGATAATTCCCATTATTCATGAAATGAAACACCACAAAATTATCTTCAGCGTCTATACCTACTCTTTGAGTAGCAAAACTCTTTACTTCAACCATATCGTAATCCCTTGTCTTAGGCCTACTCCATTTAATATTTTCAACATCGGCTAAATCGATTGTCCATTCAGACAATTTAGTTCCATCGCTCGATACTATTCTTCGTGGTCGTATAAATTCATAACAAGTTTGTCGAGTAAATACCTTCCTTATCAGTTGCCGAACAAACGATTTCCCAAAAAAAATATGATTTTGAATATGCACTTTATCCTGATCTTTATAGAGAACCCACATGTCAACCCAGGGGTATTCCTTTAAATTTTGAATATAGGTTATTAAACAGGAGCGTTTATGTGTCGTAATCCTCTCAATGCCTTCTTTCCACTGCTGCTGATATTCTTGTAATGTCCACCATTCGAGAGACATCGGAAAAGTTTCTAAAAAATCCCCGATTTGAATCTCGCCATTAGCGCACGGTATCCCATCTAGGACTATAGGAGTACTATCAATAATTTTTATTTTAAACATTTTTCCCTTTAATTAATTTACTATCCATTTAAGATCTGCGCGGCACTCCATACGAATGATACGTAACACTCTCATCATACTGGTATATTTGTTTGCGTATCGCGATATCTACACTACCCTCACCGCGAGAAACAATACCATACGCGGTTGTAAAGTTCCCTTCTTTGCAGCATGTTATCAATCGTTGTAAATCACTAACTGCTTGCTTTGTACAAATTTAGTGTGTAACGCTGCATTGCCGTGCGCAAATTGCACCTGTTTAGTAAATGGCTCACGCAAGGCACTTTCAATCTGTTGCTCGAAACTTACGCCGAGCTCCTTACCTTTTTGTAGATGTTTGCAATATACTTGCGCATCTTTAGCATGCGCTTTTATAAACAAAGCGACCTGTTCAATTGCCTTCGAGCTCACCTGCAAAACAGGCTTTACGTCCTGGACATCAAGAAATTCTGTATTTAAAACATCACGTACCGCTCTAAAATTGCTCCCAATTATTCCTGGGAAGTCGATACTATTCAGCTCAACTAATGCTGCTAGTCTGAGCCCAGCAGGACCATTCTTTACAACAGTAAATAATTGCGATAATAAATATTCATATAATGCAGAAGTAAGTAATCGCGTTGCAACTGCTGCATATCCTTGTAAGGACGGCGAAAAAAAGCACAAAAATAAGATAGACGCTCTGCGGCGCTTAATACGGAAATAAGATAAGAACATTCGATCTTCACGGTAAAAATTGTTTATAACACTGCTGCTTCATCTACCGCTACTTCTCTAATTTAAAAAATATACGCTCATTTTTTTAATTTGCAAGCGCTTGCTACCTAGGCGAGCTCATGGCAAACTATACATCATGAAACAAAACGTGCTTATCACCTTTCTTAATAATTACACGCCTGCAGCGCCAGAAGAAATACTCTTTAAAAGTACCATGCTTCATTTTATTGCAGCGCATGAAGATTGCTTTGAACGAACACTTGCAATTGGTCATATTACCGCGTCGTGTTAGTTAATAAATGGCGCAATAACTAACTCAGTTAATTTTTTTATAATTCTTGATTTGGATATACATTAATAGAATGGCCTTTTTTATATGACTCAATCACTTCTTTATTTTTGCTATTTATAAGGTTATCCAGAGATTTCATATTAATTTTATAAAGCATCTTCGTCATGTGGTGCATAAAATTGAACTCGTTTACATTCTAATATTATTGTATTTGGCATAGTTTTATCCTGCATATTTTTCCTTAACATATTATGGCAAGCAAAAGCGTGCTTAGACTATTTTACTTTCTTGCCAAATACTCGAGCATGCCAATATCCTTTTATTTTACCATCATGAAACCATTTTTGATTTCTTTTATTCATAAATATTTGTAGTTGCGACATTTCTACTTTATACCTATAGAATAATGCTATTAGCTCTCTTAAGTCACGATTGGATATATTTTTACCTTTCATGTAAAGATATAACTCGTCGAGAGCACCATCATATCGCACAATAGAAGGAATTTTTTTTATCCATTCAAAAAAAGCATCTTCATCACACAGCGAGTGATATTTTACCGCTTTACATATTAATATATTTTTTTTGCGCATATACACCCCTTTAACCAAACACTGAGCTGTTATAATTCTTGATTGGAATACACATTAATAGAATGACCTTTTTTATACATCTCAATTAATTCTTTATTTTTGTTATTTATTAGATTATCAAGAGATTTTATATTAATTTTATAACGACGAAATAATGATACTATGTCCCTTAAATCTTCGTTCTTCATATTTTTTTATCCACAAAAAGGCAAATTGTATCTCTTACTCCTTTACAATTTGTTATGCTTTTTATTTTATCTATCCATTCAAAGAAAGCATCTTCATCATGTGGCGCATAGAATTTTACTCGTTTACATTCTAATATTATTGTATTTTACATAATATTTTCCGGTTTATTTTTTATTAACATATTTTACCACCGGACAAAATATTGGTAACATTAACCTTAAATTATTTTATTTTCTTGCCAAATACTCGGGTATACCAATACCCCTTTATTTTACCATCGTGAAACCATTTCTTATTCTGTTTCTTCAAAAATACTTGTAATTGTTTCATATCAATTTTATATCGAAAGAACAAAGCAAGAAGTTCTCTTAAATCTTCATCTGGTATTTCATCGCTTTTGACAGATAAGTATAGTGTATCATAAATACCTTCGTACTTTATAATTGATGGAATTTTATCAATCCATCCAAAAAAAGCACACTTGTCAAATAGCGAACGAAATATCGTTCGCTTACACGCTAAAGTGATTATTTTATCGTCCATCATATCCCTTTTACTTGTTCAATACCTAATTTTTCCCCCTGGATATACGCTGATAGCATGGCCATTATGATCAATAAAAAAAAGCACACTATCATTACGATGTACGCTTTTTGCTGCACGTTATTACTTATGAGGCGGTAGTCAATAATAGCGAATCAAAAGCGTTTACGATATCAAAAAAACCACAGGATTTACCTACCAACAACGCTTCAGTTCTGCGCATATTAAACAAATAGCTACAAATACCTGCATACATATTATGCAAGCGATAACAATTCTTGCTCAAGGAGCGGCAAAAAAATCTCTCTTTTTTTGCATATAGCTTCCTATTTTCGCATTAGAATCATTCGAACAAATATTTATTTTCCTTATTCATAAATATCTTAAGTTGATCAATATTTTTAAACTTATATCGTTTAAAAGCTCCATATAAACTTCTTATAACTTCAAGGCTTTTTTCTTTTGCATCAAAATAAAGATGCAATTCTTTACCCACCCCTTGAATCCTGATAATATCAGGTATTTTGTTTAGCCATTCAAAAAAAGCTTCTTCATCATGCGTGCAATAAAAACGCAAGGGTGTTGCTATAATAATAACTTCTTTATTCATTATTTTCCTCCACGAACTTTCCCACCCGGATAACATTTTCATAACCTTTACCGCTTTTGTCTACTACATCCCAGTGTGGTCCGCCATGTGCGTTGCCAGTTGTTCCAGGCGCAGCTCCACCCAGCCCCGTTGGTACCCATACTCTCCCTTTATTATCAGGGTATCCATATTGTCCAGTTTGTGGATGACGTACTTTTTTACCATCCCAGTTTTTTGGAGGTATAAATCCATCTTTTAAGGTGATACAAATTAAAAATTTGGCTTTTTTTGACATAGTTCGAGTAACGGCAGATTCAACAACATTGCCCGAAAAATCATAGCAGAGAATTTTTTTATCTGGTTGAATTTGCTCAATAGGTATATAACCATCAATAGTTTTTACCCAAGTCCCGGCAATAAAGCCTTCGCCAAAAATAAACGCTTGGAACAATAAAAAACATGAAAAAATATAATTCTTCATAAAAAAGACCTCATAGAGTTTCTTTGGTTAATAACACTGCTGCTTCATGACTCCCTGCTTTTTTATCTTAAAAATCATATATTATTTTTTTATATTGTATATAGCGACTGTTATTATGAATCCATAGTGATCCCATGCTCACAATACTGCACACCACGCGCTTTTAAGCGCTGCACATTAATGCGCAGTCTCTCAATAAACTCAGTGTAATTTTTTTTGTTAGCTGATGTCCATGCCACTTCAGCAAGCGCTAATGCACGCGGAAATGTCATATATTCTAAATGCGCAGGCGTTGCAATATACTCCGTCCAAATATTACCTTGCACTCCTAAAATATATTGTGCTTCTTCACTCGATAACTCAGATGCTATAGGTTCGTAGTCATATACCCTAGCCAGCGGTAAATAGCGGCCCATCGCTAATGGCTCATCATCGCGTAACGATTGATAATAATCCAAATACACACGGTCATGGGGCGTCATAATTGCCTTATGCCTCATTTTTGCCGCCTTAAGGCCACCTTCGGTCCCCAACCAGGACATCACTGTTGCATTGGGCGCCAGGCTACCCGCGAGAATTTCGTCCCACCCAATAATAGAGCGTCCCAAACTATTCGCTATTTGTTCAATACGGGTAATACCATAACTTTGTAGCTGCTCAGCTGTAAGCCCTTCTACCTGCATACGTTGCTGACATGCTGCACACTGCTCCCAGCGTTTTTTGAATACTTCATCACCACCAATATGGATATACGTACTCGGGAATAGTGTAACTACTTCTTGCAACACGTTAGTTATAAAATCAAATGTTTTTTCGTTACCCAAGCAATATACATCATCATGTACGCCCCAGCGCGTTGACACGGTGTAGTTTTTGCCGATACAGCCCAATTCAGGATATGCTGCAAGCGCAGCAAGACAATGGCCCGGGAATTCAATTTCGGGGATAATAGTTATATGTTTTTCGTGCGCATAAGCGACCAGCTCTTTAATATCTTCGTGTGTATAATAACCACCATACCGTTTGCCATCAAATAATACTGGCCGCGAATAATTGCGCCCTACTTGGGTTTGCGCACGGTATGCTGCAACTTCTTGTAATTTAGGGTACTTTTTAATTTCAAGCCGCCAGCCTTGATCATCAGTCAAATGTAAATGTAATGTATTAAATTTATATGTTGCCATTACATCAATTAATTTTTTTATTGCATCAAGCGGCATCATATGGCGCGCTACATCGAGCAGTAATCCGCGATACCCAAATCGTGGCTGATCGTGTATTGATATGCAGGGCACACTAAGTTCTGCTCTAAATAACGGCACTTGTCGCTCAGTGGTTGCCGGCAATAATTGCCGCACCGTTTGCCACGCATAAAATGCGCCGATAGGTGTTGCTGCTGTTATTTTAATACATTCAGGAGTAATATTGAGCGCGTACCCTTCAAGGTTTTTTATGGCACAATCGATATAAACTACAATATTATTTTTTTCTCTACACCGTTCTTTGGTCCACGTAATGGGCTTGCCTAACGACGCACCTAAAAAGCTCGCTATAGTTGCTGCAAGAGGTACCAAATCCGGCGTATTAATCACAATTTGTGTCGCGGGCGTTATGGTAAATGTACCTTCGGCGTGCACAAGTTCTTGCGGTTGTGGAATAATAGCGTACCGTGTACACACAGCGCCGTACAGATTGCTCACTAAGATTATACTCTGTATAACCCAAAAATTACGTATTAGCCTTGCAAAAAAATAGTTAGAGCATGGCGCATGCATTTTTTCCTTTGAGTAATTATAGTGGTATGCCAAAAAACTTTTTAAGAGCCCGTATGCGATAGCGATACTGTTCAGCTTTGCCCTCAAGGCGTAATTCATCGATTGTTTGCGTTGCACCGTCAGGAATAAAAACGGTATCAAATGGTGCATCAGTGCGATGTAAATCAAGCCTATGTTCTTTTTCAAACGTACCGTATACAACATCTTCGATTACCAGGTACTTATTATTAGCGTACATAAAAACTACTACTATTTTAATATGCATGCGCTCGCCATTATCAATCAATTTAAAGAGCCCTTTTAAACCTAATGACTGGTAAACAAACTTGGTCATGGTGCCCGGGAACTGGGGATAGGTGTCAAAATAAACACCCACATCATCAACAAGAAGTGGTTTTTTTATCTCTTGCCATGCTTGTTGTGCTTTATCAATCGCAATGGCAGTTTGATCAAGCGTTTGAATTTCGTATCCCCCAATATCACATTGCTTTAAGGTAATATGCGGTACATATTTTTTAAAAAATTCTGATGCTTCTTCGAATTTTGCTGCATTGCCTGTAACATAATATATTTCTGTTATTCCCAATAATAAGGTAGTGCTCATAACTAAAATCCTATCTTTTTATAGTAACTACAGGAGCTTAGTATACTTATACCCTCCCTTATCCGCAACAGGCTATTGCAATAAAATGTACAACATGAGGTGATGAATTAGTATCAAAAACTGCAGTTGATACAGTTACTGTATCAACCGTTACTTGACCGCCACCACCATCTTTACCAGAAACAGCAATGACTGTAGGCAACGTCTCAAATGCAGGGTTAAAGGTTACGGTAAATTGAGATGTTGAACTCGGGCCACCAGTTCGCGCCACACTCCAATTACACCGCTTACAATCGCCTGAACAAGTGATGATAACCGGGGGCTGATCTTTATCAGGTGTAGTAAATGTGCCATGCACAATTTTTAATTTTTCGCATCCTGAAATAGCGAGCGGTGGCTGGTGTCCAACAATAGTACCGGTTACCACCAAGTTACCACAAATAACGACGTTACAAGGGTCTTTTTCGTTTGGCTTTGGTGTTGTTATAGTTACTTCTGGTTTAGGGAGTGATTGTTGTCCAGGTTTATTTAATAACGTTGATAATCCTATAACGCTGGTAATTTTATCTTTTGCATTTGACCAAAATCCACGCGTTTCAGATTTGGCTGAAAAAATGCACAAAAAAGGTAGACATAGTACTGTGAATTTCATGAAAAACCTCCAAAAAAAATTAACCTTTGTTATTGTAAAGAAAAAAATTACCAAAAAGCTAGATTTTTGATTTGTGTTAAAAACAAGACGCAAATTCACCAATAATTGACATTTAATGCGCAAAATTTAAGCTTATATAGACAAATTTATTTCTCTTTTTCTGCATAAGGTTAGTACATGAAAATACCAAAAATTTGTCTTCTCTTTTGTATAATTTCATTAAACAGTTTCACTACTCCAACCAAATATATTATCACAGGGCCACCGGGTGGTGGTAAAACAATGCTTACATTGGGGCTCGAAATTTATCATGGTTTTGATGTTATTCGCGAAGCAGCAACTGATATTATTGCATTAGAACTTGCGCAGCAGATTCAAGAGCCGTGGTTAGATAAAAATTTTGATGCAAAAATTCTTGCATTACAAATGAAGCGATTTACGCAAACTAATAAAACAAACATTCCACTTTTGTGTGATAGATCGCCCATTGATATTTATGCGTATTGCGAATTCCATAATACGCCGTTACCGGATTATATTAACGAGCACATTACAACAATGCTCAATGATCCACAATTAAGCAAAACAGTATTGTTTGTGGAAAATTTAGGCTCTATACAAAGAACAGCAATTAGAGCAGAAACACTCGAAGAAGCAAAAAAAATCGAAGCCCTTTTATACAAATATTATACGTTTTTTGGCTTTACCGTCATTCGTATACCTGCATTGCCTCTTAAACAACGCATTGCATTTGTTTTAGCGCATCTTTAGAAAGTATGAAAAAGAAACGCTCCCGTGTTTTAATCCGGGAGCGTTTTTACTTTACTGGCTGGGGCGGAAGGATTCGAACCTCCGATTTCCAGGACCAAAACCTGTTGCCTTACCACTTGGCCACGCCCCAACACAAATTTTTATTTCTCATTATACCAGAATTACAGACTGTTGTCATCATCATTATCGGTACCAGCAAATTCTGGATTTTCTGCGACACGGTTAAATTCTTTGATGACCGACTCTTCGATGGTTGATCGCATTTCGGAGTTCAATGGATGAACGATATCACGAAATGTACCATCTTTTCTGCGACGTGATGGCATTGAAACAAATAATCCTTTATTTCCTTCAATAACCTTTAAGTCGCGCACAATAAAACAATTTTCAAAGACAATTGTTGCATATGCTTTAAGTCTACCGCCCTCTTTTGCTGGGTAAACTTTAACTTCTGTAATTTTCATTGCTGATTTCCCTTACTACTCATTCGATAACTGTTGATTATTGTAAATTCATTCGCCCTATTTGTCAACATTTTTTTGGCCAGCACGTAATTTTGCGGACCGTGATGATGGATTGACCGCTATCTCTTCATCAGATCCTACTATTACGCGTGGGGTTAAAATAGTCCAAACGTCTTTATTGTCTTTAAAATATTGCTTAACTAACCTGTCTTCCAATGAATGAAAACTGATGCACACAAGGCGTCCATCCTTGCGTATTAATCGGCTTGCTTGTCGCAAAAACGCGTGTATGTTTTGCAGTTCTTGGTTCACCACAATACGCAATGCCTGGAACGTTTTCGTTGCAGGGTGCACCATTTTTGGCTTACGCGGCACAACGCTCAGAATGATATCCACAAGTTGTCCCGTTGTTTTAATTTTTTTGATAGCGCGCGCTGCTATAATAGCTCGTACAATAGCACGTGCATGGCTTTCTTCGCCATATTCGTACAATATAGCAAGTAATTCTTTTTCTGAGGCATTATTCACAATATCAGAAGCCCATACCGTTTGGTGTCCTGGCGACATACGCATATCGAGCACCGTATCGGTGGCAAAACTAAATCCTGCGCGTTCTTTAATTTGATATTGCGAAGTACCAAAATCGGCTAAAATACCATCAACCTGCATTATGCCCATTTTTTTTAAATGAAAATCGAGTCGTGTAAAGTTAGTCCATACAAATTGTATACGGCCAGGGAATTCTGCTTCGAGCGCAGGACCATTAATATCTATGGCTTGCTTATCCCAATCACAGGCTATCACGCGGCAGGTAGGCTCTGCTTCTAAGATAGCACGCGTGTGTCCACCGCCCCCAAAGGTAACATCAACATAAACACCGTTCTTTTTAGGCGCGAGATACTCAAGTACTTCCTGCACTAAAACCGGGATATGATACTTCATCATTGAACAACATCCGCCAATTCGCGCACCAAATTAGTAAGCCCAACACCATTAGACCCTTTTACTAATACAATAGATTCTGGCTCCATTTTATCACGTAAATAAGATACGGCATCTTTCCATGTAGACACCATAGAAAAAGAAATACCGACCGGTACTGTCTTTTGTGCCCATTTTACTTGATCCCCTACAAATAATACATGTCGTATAGAAGGCGCTTTGCGCAATAAACGACCTAACTGGCGATGCCAAAATTGGCTCGTAACACCGAGCTCTAACATATCACCAAGTACTGCTATTTTTGGCCCTACCGACTCTAATTTTTCGAATGCTAATAGTGCGGCTTTCATGCTTTCGGGGCTCGCATTATAGCAATCATTAATCAAAATACCTTTTCCTGCCTTTAAGGGACATGTTTCAAATCGGCCTGCAACTACTAAGGGTTTTTGAATAGCGGTTACAATAGTAGCGTGCGGTATATATAACAAATGCGCAACAGCTACCGCCGCCAAAATATTCATAATGCGGCCGGTATGATTTGTATCTAATGCAATGCGATATGATTCGTTGTACAACTTAAGAACAAAGTGCACTTGTGAGCCATTTGTTTGTATTTTGCGCGCTTGTACCTGGTTAATCATTTTACAGCCAAATCGTATGAGTGGATGATTATACGAGATTGCTGACAAAATAGGTAAATCCCCATTAACAATACCAATATTATCTTCTTTAAAATATTTAAAAATATCCCTTTTTTCTGCAGCAATATCTGCCAAGGAACCAAGGCCTTCCATATGGCTATGCCCAATGGTTGTAACAACCGCAATGGTAGGTCGTATTAACGCTGCAATACGCGCCATTTCACCGCGCTTATTTATACCCATTTCAAATACGGCAGCGGTATGTTTTGCGCGCAATTTAAAAATATTTAATGCGCTACCAATTTCAGTATTTTGATTACCCTCCGAAGCAATAAAAGGTGCGCCATGCTCACGTAAAATTTGAGATATCATTTCTTTGGTCGATGTCTTTCCCACAGAGCCAGTAATACCCACTACAGGCATCGAAAACTGGTTACGCCATGCTGCTGCTAACGCAAGAAATGCTTCTAAAACATTGGGTACCAAGATAACACACCGTGTTTTAAAAAAGTCAGGTTTTAATCCATCTACAATAGCTTTTTGATCGTGCGCAATCATAACACCAAAGGCATTTTTTTGGAGAGCATCATGCACAAATGTATGTCCATCAAGATGTGCTCCGGGAAGTGCAACAAACACCTGACCTGCAAGCAATGTGCGAGAATCTATAGAAAATGAAAAATCATGTGGTAAGGATGCAACTCCCAGCCAAAAACTATCTGGTATTACTTTGCGTAAAAAATTTTGATCAAAATGCATTGAATAACCCTTATAATTCTTTTTAAACTACGCGTATTAGCTCTATAATATGTGGACAAAAATGGCGTTATTTTGAACATTTGTCAAGAATAATATATTATTAACAGTAAAATTACGTGGTACAGGCTTGCTGTCATTATGCACATTTGGCATAAAAAAATATTTTACAGCTAGACAATTTTCTATTTTGCTTTAAACTAGGTAAGAATAGATATAGTTTTTATTACAATAATTTCTCTAAGAGGGGTTATATGGGATTTTTTAATACAACATCAGCGTTCCTTGCTGCACTTGTTTCAGGTGAAGCACGCATCGTTACACCAGAAGAGCTAAAAGAGGTTCAGGCTGAAATTCAATCAGCCTACGACCACAACCAAACTACTGCAGCCTATAACAGTTCCCTAGCAAAACAGTTAGCTATAGAAAAAGCACAGCTTGAAGCTAGTTTTGAACGCCTTAAAGCTGAAACTGCCGAGCACGCACAAGCATGTCGTACGATTTTAGCTCAAAAACGTGAAAATGAAGTAAAAGCTTTGGATATTATGCACCGCAAAAGTGCTGTACAAGTAGCAGAAAGCAAAGCTATAATAAATGCATTGTATCAACAAAACCATGCGTGGGAAGTTGGACAACGTGAATACGACCTATTATTCCATTCCGCACCAGTAGTAACAAAAAAACAATGGGGTAAGTCCTTGGATTTTATAGCTTCGACAGCGGTAATTGCTGGGTTTGCTTATATCGCAAAACGCGCGTATGACGCACATAAAACAGTACAATCTACTAAAGGCGGAGTAGGGGCAGTAATCGATAAGACGCTATCACTTATTGAAAGCGACCTTGATTGGTGCTGCAATACTATCAGAGCAAAACTATTTGGTAAAAAATAATTAAATTGGAGAAATTATGAAACGCATTTTATTACTTATTACTTGTTTAGCAGTACCTGCTGCACAGAGCATGCAACAGCCAAATTTAAAAACCGTTGGCAGACCTATACCAGGAGCTGCGCGCGCTGTAACGGGCGCTGCATTACTTAATTTAGCATGGACACTTATTAAATACGCACGCACTCCGGCACGCGGCCATGCAATGGTACAAACAGACGCTGTCCCACTTACCAGCGAAATACAAGAACAATTAACGGAACTAAGGTCTATGCTTCAACAATTACGCGACCAACAACAAGCTACAATAGCAAGTGATGCCATAACAGAACCAGATTCAAATCTTGTTGAGCTACAACAAACAATAGCTACTCTTGCGACCCAAGTACAACAATTAAGTCAACAGCAACAGCAGGATTGGTTGACACCAGAATTAGCAGCGCTTAGAGAACACATTCAACAATTAACTGCACAACAAGCTACGAGTGCAGCAGAAGCATCTGTACCCGCTGATTTTGACTCTGAGTTATTACAAGAACAAAGAGACCTCATAACAAGACAAGTCACTGCAATGGAACAGCAAACAAGTGCGATTCAACAATTGCATACAAATTTGGAAGCATCACAACGTTGTAACAGATGGATAGGCAGAGGGGTTGGAGCAGCCGTTACATTATATGCTATATTGTATTTCATTGCATCACAGATAACTCCCGTTTATCCAACGTAAATATTACTTTACAACACGCCGCATTTTGCCGCCATCAACAGCCATAACACGTCCTTCGGCCTCCAACTGCTGTATAATGCGCGCGGACCTGTTGTAACCAATTCTAAATTGGCGCTGTAATAATGAGATAGATACATCATCGACGGTAGACAAGAACGAAATAATATCATTATACAGCGCTTCATCTTCAGGATCTAACGACCGCGAGCCCGCTGTTGGCAATAATTCAACATAGAGGGGCGGTCGTTGTTGTTTAATATGATCAACAACCCGTTGTATTTCTGATTCTGTAAGATATGCGCCGTGCACGCGCTTAATAATCCCCTGTCCATTAAGGAATAACATATCCCCTTTACCGAGTAATTTTTCGGCGCCATGCATATCAATAATAGTACGCGAGTCTATACGCGATGCCACTTTAAAAGCAATACGCGCGGGAAAGTTTGCTTTTATAAGACCGGTAATCACATCAACTGATGGACGTTGTGTTGCGATAATTAAATGAATACCGGCTGCCCGTGCCATTTGCGCCAATCGCGCAATAACAAATTCGATATCTTTACCGCTCGTCATCATAAGATCTGCCAGCTCGTCAATAAGAATAACAATAAACGGCATAGGATCATCAGGATGTGCTTTATTATAATCGGCAATAGTACGTACACCTGCAGCAGCCATACGGCTGTACCGCTCTTCCATGAGATTTAATACATAATTACAGGCAGCTACTGCTTTTGCTGCATCAACAATTACCGGGAACAATAAATGAGCGCAATCAGCGTAGGCAACAAATTCTAATCGTTTCGGATCTATGATCACCAGCTTTAACTCTTCAGGCGTTTTGTTACATAACAAACTCATAAGCATGGTATGCAACGCAACTGATTTACCAGCTCCGGTAGCGCCCGCAACAAGGACATGTGGTAAAGCCGTTAAATCGATAATTACCGGGTCACCAACCGTATCTTGCCCAAGCACCAACGGTAATGCACCATCATACGTTTTATACAATTTACTCGTTATAAGATCTGAAAAGTAAACAGTCATACGCCGACCATAGGCTACTTCGAAACCAATCACTGATTTACCCGGCATCGGTGCAATAATACGCAAACTATGCGCTTCGAGCGCCAACGCGAGATCATCTTCGAGAGCCACAATCTTACTCACTTTAACATCGATATCAGGTTGATATTCATAGAGTGTTACAACAGGGCCAATGGTAATTGACACTATTGACCCCATTAACCCAAAACGTTCTAACTTATTTTCTAGAATTGCTGCACGAGTCCGGCATTCTTTTTGATATTCGCGATCAACATTCTGCTGTTTAGTACTACTAAATAACGAGCGTGGCGGCAATGCAAACGGTGCCTGTTTTATTGCTACTTCTTCCGCAAACACTGCATCACTCGTCACCACTGATGAACCATACTCTCCACTCACGGGCTCCTGTGCTTGCACATACACAACTGCATTACTTTCGCGCGATGCTGCCTCGTAATCACCATGTATCACTGCATCAACTAATTCTTCGAGCGTTTGTTCATCGTCCTCTTTTTGTGCGAATAGGTATTGTATTTTACCGATATGACGTACGTAATGCAGTATATAGTTACGCGCTGCTATGCACCAAGCTGCCTGCCATATGCTGGTAAATACTGCAGTAAATCCCGCAACAATAAATCGTGCCCATGCAAATTGTAAAAAAATAATTGCCATCGCCCATATACTTACCACCAGTAATACGGGGATTAATGGCCTATCAATAAGACGCGTAAGCACCTGATACAAGGCATACCCCACTACCCCCCCAGGGGTGACGCCCGAGAAAATTTCGTACCGTATGGTATATAATGCTGTTGACGAAAAAACCATACCAGCTCCCAGCGCAGTGATCCGAGCCTTAGTCATTGAATAGCCCCAAAGCCGGAGCGTAATACACACCACGAGCGGAATTATAAGCAATGCAGAAAATCCAAATAAAAATAATAAGAGTGCTATGCTATTAGCACCAATGGCGCCCATATAATTGGCTGGTGTATGCATATCAGATGTATTGTATAACAGTGTTGCATCGTAGCGAGAATAAGTTATAAAGGCGATACAAAGACAAACAGAAAGCGCTGCTAATATAAGTCCTAATATATACTGTGCCAGTACTTTAGCTTTTATGCCAATCATACGCTACCTCTATGGTTTTTTAATTACCATACTGTATCGCATCAAGAAAAAACAAGTATACTTAGCGCATTACCATCAGTAATACTATATATATACCAAAGAGCCACATTTTTTGGCGCTGCGCCACCCCCATAGTAAAGCATAACATTACATATGCACTGATAGTTGCAAACGTATAGATGAGTAACCACGATACAGTCATATAGTGCACAAGCTCACCTGTTTTATACAGACCATAGAGTCCCTTTAAACACCCTGCACCAATTAATGGCAGTTGCACGAGTAATGAGAGCGCCATCGCGCGATACGATCGCAGGCCCATCCACTGTGCTGTTGCGTATGTTATGCCCATGCGAGAGATGCCCGGTAATAATGCAATGCCTTGCGCGATACCAATTATTACTGCACGAGTTAGCCAACTATTATTTTTAGACGAAGTATCAAGGTGAGCGGTTGCAAAGGTTGGATTCAGGATGACACGATGTGTGCTTAATAATGCACCTGCAGTTATTGCAAGGCCAATAGTCGGTGACATCTGTGACAGTGAAGTGTAGGGCAATACAAAATAAAATATTGCAGTCATGCAATCAGCAACTACTGCCGTAAAAAACAAGCGTAGTATAAGAACGCGTACGCGTCGCATATGGCGTAATAAAAAAAAATATTCATTTAAAAAATAAGCAAAAATAACAAGTACCGTAAAGCCATGCAAAAAATAATCATATGCTGGCGAAACACAATTATCACCGCATAGAAGGCGCGCATGCGTGGAACTACTAATCGGTAATGATTCTATAATAATTTGAATAAGTGTGTACAATACAACAATCACAAAAAGTCTTTCATTAATTCTTGCGTTTATTATCTTTCTTAGCAGTATGCTATGTGCAGCATAGCACACCCATAAAAAATAACATACGCTGCTCACGAGAGACCCTTCGACCCAGCCTACGCATGAAGCTATGGCGGGCGCAGCGGACTAGGATGAACGGCCCCTGAAAGGATAACTATGAAAAATTATCATATAGTATTAGTAGTAATAGCGTATACTATGATACTCTCTGCAGCAACATCAACATACGTACCGCGATCGCAAGGCGGCCGCACGTATATCATTAGTCAGCCCGTATTACATTTGCAAGAAACCCATATTCCCTGTAATTGGTACGATGATGTAGGTAAAAAATTATTTGCTGATTTTTCAGTGGGCATGTATTACAACCAATCCTTTAAATCAAGTAACATTGCCCGTTGCTTATTTGGGTCTGACACGCTCGTGTTTTCGGGAAGTCAAGTAGCAAATAGAGGTGCGCGCGATATTTTAGCAGATAACTTTGGCTTAGCGCCTGACTTTGAAGGGCGTGTAACATTCAAGCCGCAAATTAGAAACTTTATGGTCGACTTACAATATTACTTAGGGCTTGACGATTGGTGCCCCGGAATGTTTTTTAGAATGGAACTGCCCTTAGTGCATTCGCAATGGGCCATAAAAGCGTGCTCAGTTCAAACATCGACAAGTACTAATGTACTACCTGCTTTATATATGAGCGAAAATGCAACAGCAGCTGTACCAACCATACCACTCGCATTGAGCGGTATTAGCACTTTTGGTGACATGATAACAACATGGAACTTTAGCAAATTTAATTTTTGCCGCCAATCGATCACCCGTGTAGCTGATCTTACGTTAATGTTTGGTAAAAACTTTCTCCAATCACCCACGTATCATTGTGGCATGTATTTAAACGTAGTAGGGCCGGTTGGTAATAACCCAGATCCCGAATTTTTCTTTAGTCCAATTGTAGGAAATGGTAAATTTTGGGAACTAGGAGTAGGTCTTACAGCCCATGTAGATTGTTCACATTGGTGTGAGAATACCCTGGCCTTTTACTGCGAAGCAACTATGAATACCGTATTACCTCATTGGCAAAAACGTTCTTTTGATTTCCAAAATCATGGGCTCTTGAGCAGATTTATGTTATTAAAACAATTAGCGGTAGACCCGGAAACGGAAGAACTCGTCTATACGGGTAACCTGATTAATGCGATTAACTTTGCTACTCGCAATGCACGCATAAGTGCAGCAATTAAAGTTGATGCAACGGTATTATTTAATTACACGCATGGTGACCACTGGGCCTGGTCAACAGGATACAATTTTTTTGGTAAATCAAAAGAAAAAGTATGCGTCGCATGCTGCAGTGGGCCTTGTGATACTATCGGTAACACCTACGGTATTAAAGGCACTGAAGGCGGCTATACTCTTGTAACTACTACCACAATGGCATTAAATTCAACACAATCAGCAGCGACGATCTTTGCCGGCGCACCTGTTGATAATCCAGAGGCAATTATTGGTGGAGTCACTTGGACAGGAGCGCAGGCCTACAGCTCAAACCCTCCAATAACGGTAGATTGCTTCCAACTTAATCCACGCTCTGGAGGCATGCCGACACAAATCACTTCTACGCTCTTTAGCCACGTGACCCATATTTGGAACCATCTGGACTCAAAACCATACCTAACCTTTGGATTTGAAGGTGAATTTGCAACCAGCCATCAGTGTTGTAGTCTCAACCAGTGGGGATTCTGGCTAAACGGGGGTTTGACTTTTTAAAAAAATGTCAAACAAACTTTCCTGTATATACAAGCTTTTTTGCCTTTTGCAAAAAAACCGCATAGTCAAATGTTGCAATATTTAATTCTTTTGACTAGATTATACAGCGATAATGAAGATCAAAAATTCACTAAGAATCATCTCTTCACCATACCCACCTAGCTCCTCCTCCAAAGAGATGATCAGTAATAGACCGACGAAAGGAGAGTTTATTAACGGACGTATATAGTATCATCTACGATTAGGTTGCTTAAACCTACAACAAAACAACTATGTTTTGCTTTGTATATTCATGTGAAAAGGAGTTTTTAAATGAAAAAATTTATTCAGTCGTTTCTTTGTATAGCAATGCTCTCTGCAGTTGTTGCTATAGAAGCTGATAGCTGTTGCGTTGACAGTTGTAATGTAAGCTGTGCTGATAGCTGCGGTGATTGCGGCAACAGTTGCGGTAATAGCTGCAATGTAAGCTGTTCAGATTCATGTTTCACCGGTACAGCAGGATGCAATCGTTGTCACTCAACACCAATTTATCGCTCCATCAACGATAACTTGATGCGCCGTGATCAACTGTACATTAACGCAGGCGATAGTCTTTATGACAATGATTGCTTCAAAGCAATCCTTGGTTTAGATTTTGAGTATATGCGTTCATTTAAGAGCAAAAAACTTGCTCGCGGGCTTTTCGGTTCAAACGCGCTTGTATTCTCAGGGAGTTCTGCTACAGTTCGTCAAGCAGGAACATTAATTGCTGATAACTTCGGTTTATCAGAATTCTTACCAGCAACCGCATTATATTTCTCACCACGGGTGAGCAACTTTATTGTTGACTTTAGAGCACATTTTGCTCTTGACAATTGGGTAGAAGGTCTTTACTTCACGGTAAACGCCCCTTTTGCACATGCTGAATGGCAATTAAACCCAAGCGCAACATGTGGTTCAAGCTGCGGCGATTGCAACAACAGCTGCTTTGATAACTGTAACGTTGGTTGCAGCACCGGCTGCAATGGTAGTCTTTCTAGCTGCTGCGTCACCCCAACAGGTGTGTTAAATGGTACACCTTTCCTTTGCGGATACATGGCAACTGCAACACCGTGCACAACAGCAATACTTCCTGCTACAAGCTTCCAGCAAGCTTTAAGTGGTGATTACCTTTTTGGTGATATGCAAACACCATGGCAATTTGGTCGTTTCACCTTCTGCAAACAAAGCAAAAATGCTGTTGCAGGCGTTGATATGCTCTTAGGATACAATGCATGGCGCTGCGAAGATCACCATGTAGGTGTGTACTTACGCGCTGTTGCTCCAACAGGAAACAAACCAAACCCACGTAACGTATTCTCACCAGTTGTTGGCTACGGTAAACATTGGGAACTTGGCGCTGGTATGACAGCTCATTGGAAAATGTGGAATTGCGATGCAGATCAAGATTTAGTAGCATACGCTGATTTCAATATTACTCACTTATTTAGCAACTGCCAAACACGTTCATTCGACTTCCAAGGCAAAGGTTGCTTAAGCCGCTACATGCTCTTAAAATCCTTTAACGCTGCTGGAAACTATGTAACGGGCACCGGTCTTATCAATGGTATCAACTTCGCAACACGTAATGCTCAAGTAAGCATTGCTGTTAAAGGTGAAGCTATGTTAGAACTTGTATACCGTCATGGCGGATTCCGCTTTGGTTTAGGTGGCGATGTTTGGGGTATGTCACACGAGAAAGTGTGCATCCGTCCAGGCGCTGCATGCAGCACACTTGATACAACTTTAAACTATGGTATTAAAGGCTGTGAAGGCGTAGCAGCACGTTCGTTTAATATCGTTTCTGTAGGTGGCACTGCAACAATCTTCACAGAAGCAACTCCAGTAGCTCTTAACTCAACTGCAAGCGCTGCTACAATTACAAGCTGTTCAAATCGCGTAGTTGACAATGGCGTATTCCTTGCTGCATCAAACACAGCTGGTACAACCGTTGCTCTTGATTACACAAGTGCCACACCGGTACTTGGTGTAACAACTGCAGCTGCAGTATTTGATGGCGGATTCGTAGCTCCTTATGTTGGCGCTCTTACATCAACCCCACCAGTATATGTTACTGTAGACGATCTTGATCCAAAATCAGCAGCTAACCCTGGTGAAGTTTCTGGCTCAGTATTCGGTACAGCATCATATGCATGGACAGACTGTGACTGGACCCCAGTTCTTGGTCTTGGTGCATCTGGTGAATTCTCAGGACACAATGGTACTCTTAACCAATGGGGTATCTGGGTTAACGGAAGCGTTACCTTCTAAGAATTGCTACCTCTAACAAAACTAGCAAAGGGCTCGGTATAATACCGAGCCCTTTTTGGTTGTATAGCCCCTTCTATTGCTTTTTATTCACTGAATAGACTATACTTACGTATATATCTTAATAAATAATTAAAGGAGATTGGTAATGTTAAGACAGTATAAAGTTATACTATTCAGTATACTCGTTGGTGTATTAGGGCTCGAAGCTCGTCGTACAGCTCCTGCTGTTGAGAAAGCATTATGTGATAATAAAAAAGCATGCGAAAACCGTAAGAATAAAAAATGCACCTGCTATTGTGCCTTTAAACCAGGTCCACGCAAAAAAGAAAACTCAGATAGACCTATCTTCTTAGAAAACGATGATCACTATCATAACCATTGCTACTGCAACCAACGAGATTTAGATAAACTTGGTCTTTCTCGATAAAAACTGCGTAAGTAGTAAAAGAGGGATAGTTCTTATCCCTCTTTTAAATAACTCTCAATCTCGATCTAATTTTAGAAACAATTTTTTATTTTCTTAATGATTGTATATACTGCACCACGTCACTGACCGTTTTAAGCGTATCAGCAGCAGAATCATCAATTTCGATACCAAATATTTCTTCAAGCTTCATAACCATTTCAACACGATCCAAACTATCAGCGCCTAAGCTATCCAGTGTTGCATCATCCTTAATTGTTTCTTGTCCAACACCCAGCTGTTCAGCAATCACCGTTATAACCTTTGCACGAGTGTCTTGTATATCAGCCATGAACTTCTCCCTTTACATACTTCATAATTCGATTACAACTTTCTTGAATTCCTAAAATGGCAATCAACTTAAAAATACCTGGCGCTTGTATACCACCGGTTAATGCAACACGTAATGGCTGTGCAATTAACGGTAATGCTATCGCCAATTCAGTACACATCTTTTTAATTTCTTGTTCAATAGCCATCGCTGATGTATCATCTAGCTGCAACAATCTATCATGTGCTTGACGCATATACTGCGCTCTTTGAGCACTATCACCGTCTAATTGTGTATATACGATAGGGCCTTCGTATAAGGGTACTAAAACATCGCGCAATGCCACCAGTGTTGTCACACGCTCTTTGTATAAGTCTACTAATCCCTGCACCTGTGTATCAGACCATCCATGCACTCGTTCACGGAATGTAACATCGCAATCACGTACAAGCCGCGCAATAAGCTCTTGTGCACTTAGTTGCTTCATATAGACGCTATTGACCCAATCTAATTTCTTTTGGTCAAAAATTGCACCTTTTTTACCCACGTGATCTAAACTAAAATGAGTGATGAGTTCTTCACGCGTAAAAATTTCTTGGTCACCATGCGACCAGCCTAAACGCACTAAATAATTGCATAATGCTTCTGCAACATATCCCATATATTTATATTCAAGAACAGAAGTTGCAGCATCCCGTTTACTTAATCTATGGCCATCAGGCCCTAAAATCATCGGTAAATGCGCAAATTGCGGCAATGCAAAGCCGCACGCTTCGTAGAGTAAAATTTGTTTTGGCGTATTAGAAATATGATCTTCACCCCGAATAACATGCGAAATACGCATCATTGCATCATCAACCACCACCACAAAATTGTACATAGGGGATCCATCAGAGCGCACAATAATAAAATCATCAAACTGATCTATAGGAAATGTAATAGGACCGCGTATTAAGTCATTAAAACTCACTTCGTGTTGTGTATCAGGAATTTTAAAACGTATTACATACGGGCGTTCGCTCGTCTCGATTTCACTCGATGAGAGCGGCCCATTATTGGCTGGCCGGCACTTTTTGTCATACATCACATACCCAGCACCTTCAGCAGCATTTGTGCCTAAGCGTGTTTGCACCTCTTCTTGCGTGCAATAGCATTTGTATGCTGTGCCCGACTTGAGCATGCGCGCAGCAACAAGCATATGATCAGGCTTGTTCTCTGTTTGAATAACAATAGCCTCATCACTTGCAATACCAACCCAAGAAAACGATTCAAGAATTGATGCGGTGTATTCAGGCTTAGAACGCTCTATATCTGTATCTTCGATACGAATTAAAAACTTGCCATTTGTATTTCGTGCAAATAACCAATTAAAAAGAGCTGCTCGTAGACCACCTATATGTAAGTGACCTGTTGGTGATGGCGCAAATCTGACTCTAATCATACAGCAAATTCACGTTGTGCGTTAACCATCTCAGCCCATACAGAATCTGAACCAAACTCTTGCAATAATTGTTGCCAGTATTTTTGCACACTCGCTTGATCATCCTGAGCACGTGCATAAAAACCTAAGTAGTATAATGCCATGTCTCGGTACCCATTGACGGTATTGTCTGCAAGTGATTTTAAAAGCGCAGACCCTTCATCATGCAACGCATCATCAGATGAGTCCAGAAGCATAAGCGCTAATTTTGTATCATATAAAAAGTATAACGGATTTTTAGGACTTAATTGCGCAAGAGCATCACGCATAATCGTAATCGCTTCAGTATGCTTATTTTGGTGCACATATGCATCAGCCTGAAATACTTTAAAGTACGGGCCAAAGGTAGAACCAGCAAATGCACGCGAACCCGTGTCAAACGTACGTTCAACATCTGTCCATGACACTCCTTCTTGGCCAGTGAGCGCCTGCTCAAACTCAACCATGCTATCCATAAATGCTTTTTGTGCGCGCTCATTAAACGACGTTATATGCCAATAGTAACCGCCAATAATTCCCGCAAGCGCGATAATACCAATAGCGCTGCCGATTAAAATACGTTTCCCACGACGGGTGTCAGCAAATTTAACTAATTTTTGTACAGCATTCATATTTGTTGTCATTATACTTCTCCAAATAAAAACAAAAGCGAGGACAGTTTTTCAACCACCCCCGCTATCTTACTTCTATAACAATACGCGCTTAGACATTTTTATCAGCTTCACCAGCTTCTGGCTGTGCTGTTTGCGCATGTTTTGCACGTTTCTCAGCAAGAACTTTACGTTCTTCACCGCGTTTTAAAGCGCGTTCAATTTTAGTTGCAAGAACTTTTCTGCCTTTGTAAAAACCGCAATCTTTGCAAACTTGGTGTGGCAAATTAGGTGATTCACAGTTGCTGCATCCCGCGATTGATTGAGGACGAATAAATTTACACGATTGACGCTGATCCCTACGGGCTTTACTCGTCTTACGCTTTGGTACTGGCATATCTTCTCCAAGAATGTTCAAAAAACAGTATTTTTAACTCATTTAATACATATAATCTATCAAAAAAACAGGCTTATAGCAAACAGGAATCTACGACCTTTAGACGATTATGGCTGCGCCCACAGGCCCATAAAATTCTGCTCGAGTGCCCCCTCGAGCTGCAAATCAAACAGTTTTCCCTGCAAAATACTGGGTTCCATGCCTGTTGATACCAGCAATTCATCAAAAGAGATTGGCTTTGCACAGAGCATAACCAAGGGGTCTTTTATAGAACTAGATCCTGAACCGAGTCCAGGATGGCACATTTGTTTTGTCTCATTTGAAAATAAATTTTGCTGCCGTGGTTCAGCAAGTGCCAATTCAGGGTCAAGACCCGCAAGTTGTAACGCATCAGTAACCGAAGTCACGCATAAAGCACCATCTTTAATAAGTATATGGCACCCAGCGCTCATAGGGTCGTTAAATGCGCCCGGAATCGCGCCCACATCGCGTCCTTGCTCCAACGCATAGCGCGCGGTAATAAGCGCCCCACTTTGTTCAGCGGCCTGCACTACTAAACAGCCGCGGGATAACCCCGAAATAATTCTATTACGGGCAGGGAAGTTGCCGGTGAAAACCCCAAAAGTCAGAGGGAATGGGCTCACGACTGCGCCACCAGAGCGCACAATATCATTAAAAAGTGCTTTATTACGCGCCGGATATGGGTTTAAAAGTCCCGACCCAATAACTGCTATGGTTTTGCCGCCCGCGTCGATCGTTGCGCGATGCGCTTTAGAATCAATGCCTATGGCGCCACCGCTAACAATAGTACACCCTACACGCACCAAGTCAGGAACCAGCGATTGCACTGCATCGTAGCCATAATCTGTTGCTTCTCGTGCTCCTACAATAGCAAGTACATTTTTGTACGAATTAAGATCTGCGCCAAAATAATACAAGATTAAGGGCGGCAAATGAGTATGTTTGAGTGCCTCAGGATATGCAGAATCTAAAACGGTTACCCACTTCACCTGATGTTTTTCAATAAGCGCGAGTTCTTTATCGAGCATACTCGTGTCTTGCAACCCCTCAATAAGTGCGTGCGTAGCTTTTCCCGTTAAGCGACAATAGTGCAAAATCTCTTGTGCTGTAAGCGTATCCCACGTATCTGCAGGGATTTTCTGCGCTTGTAATGCGACAACAATTTTTTCAGCCACTGCAGGGCCAAAACCAGAAATAAGTGATAGGTGTAAAAGAAAATTGTTAGACATACTACAAAAAGTATACAAAAGTGGTGTAATTAAAGCAAAAACGGGCAGTTGTGACACTACCCGTATCTATAGAGATTATTTACTCTTCAATATCTTCAGAAACATCATCTGATGTTGCATCTAATTCAGCAAGCTCAACGTCATTCGTTATATCCTGACCTTCAAACACTTCTGGTGTTGCGTCACTCACCTGGGACTCTGCAGGCATTTCAGCTGCTTGCGCCGATGCAGGTGTTTGCGCTTCTTCACAAGCAACTACAACCGCTAGTTTTTGGTCAGCATCTAAGCGAATTAAGCGCACCCCTTTTGCCTGACGGCCCATAGTACGAATTTCGGTTGGTGATAAGCGAATGATTTTGCCCGACATATCGATTAATAATACGTTTGATGTATCAGCAACAACCACAAGTCCAATTACGTTGCCGTTACGTCTATCGGTTGGGATAGTTCGTACGCCCAGTCCTGCACGATGAGCGATACGGAAGTCTCCTACACGGACACGCTTACCGTATCCATTTTCCGTTGCAAACAAGATATCTTTATCATCAGATACTACTTCCATACCCACGACAAAATCATCTTTTTTCAAGCGAATACCAATAACACCGGCTGCTTGACGCCCCATAGAGCGTACTTCGGTTTCTTTAAAGCGAATACCTTGGCCATGTGCTGTTGCGATAACAATCGAGCAATCGCCGGAGCTTACTGAGCAGAATGCTAATTGATCACCGTCATTTAATGTCAATGCACGGATACCGGTACTACGAATTTTAGCAAACGCTAATGCTGCCGTACGTTTAATAATACCCGCACGCGTTACCATCACCAAGTATTTGCCTTCCATATCACGGGTACAGAGTAATTTAACTACTTTTTCGTCAGGTGCTAATGCAAGTAAATTAACAATCGCTCGCCCTTTAGCCGTACGAGACCCTTCGGGCACTTCAAATACTTGTAAGCTATACACCCGACCCAAGTTGGTAAAGAATAATAGTTCATCATGGTTACGCGCAACAAAGAAATCCTGAATAATATCATCAGAATCATCTAAGTCTGCCATACCCATTTTACCTTTACCACCACGATGTTGTACATCGTAAGTCTCAAGCGTAACCCGTTTAATGTAGCCCTTGCGCGTTAGTGTTACCACCACGTCTTCGTCAGGGATGAGATCTGCTTCGCTCAATGCATCAATTGCTGCTTCGATACGCGTACGACGCGCATCTGCATATTGCGCTTTTATAGCAATAAGCTCTTTAACAATTTCTTGTTTTAATTTTTCTCGATCTAATAATATCGATTGCAAGAATTCAATAAGTTTTTTTAACTCTTCCATTTCTTCATGAATTTTTTCTTGCTCCATGCCAATTAAACGCTGCAAGCGCATTTCGAGGACTGCTTTAGATTGTTCTTCAGAAAGCAAGAATCGCTTATGCAATGCAACAGTTGCATCTTCTGGAGTTTTTGACGCTTTAATAAGCGCAACTACTTCATCGATATTGCGTAAGGCAATAATAAAGCCGGCTAAAATATGCTCACGCGCATGCGCTTTTTTTAAATCAAAACGCGTACGCTTAAAAATAATCTCTTCTCTATGAATTAAAAATTCGCGAATCAATTGACGCAGCGTGAAAATTAACGGCTTATTATCAAGCAACGCGAGCATTAAAATCGTAACGCTCGATTGCAAGCTGGTGTATTTATATAACTGATTAAGTACTACGTGCGGCACTTCCCCACGACGCAAATCAATAACTAAGCGCATACCTTTTTTATCGGACTCATCACGGATATTAACAATACCTTCAATCGTTTTGTCTTTAACAAGGTCAGCAATTTTTATAATTAAATCAGCTTTAATAACTTGGTACGGCAACTCAGTAATAATAAGCGACGTGCCCCGCTTGGTTTCTTCGATGGTAACAACTGCACGTAAAATAACATTACCTCGCCCCGTGGTATACGCTTTCATAATACCAGCACGGCCACAAATAATACCACCGGTAGGGAAATCGGGCGCAGGAATTAACGTAAATAATTCTTCGTCAGATATCTGTTCATTTTTTAATAACGCTAAGCATGCGTCTATAACTTCACCTAAATTGTGCGGTGGTATTGCCGTAGCCATACCAACGGCAATACCAGCAGTACCATTCACCAGCAAGTTAGGTAACCGGCTCGGTAACATAGTAGGTTCAACCGTAGATTCGTCAAAGTTGGGCACCCAGCCAACCGTTTCTTTATCGAGATCTGCTAAAATTTCTTGTGATATACGTTGCATACGTACTTCGGTATAACGCATAGCTGCGGCATTGTCACCGTCAACAGAACCCCAGTTACCTTGCCCATCAAGCAAGGGGTACCGTTTAGAAAAATTTTGCACCATCCCAACCATCGTATTATACACTGCTTGGTCACCATGCGGGTGATATTTCCCGAGTACTTCACCCACTACACGGACAGATTTATAATACGGCTTGTTATAATGGAACCCTAATTGGTGCATAGTGTATAACACCCGGCGATGCACCGGCTTTAAACCATCACGGACATCAGGAATCGCACGACTAACAACAACGGACATCGCATATTCAAGAAACGCCTCTTTCAGCTCTTCTTCGATAAGCTGTGGTCGTGTGCGCAATTCAAGATTTTTGTCGTTGCCTGATTCCATAATGGGGCCTTTCGGTAATCACTGCTATACATAGTTTTAGAAAAATTTTAATACTTATTAGTATACCTAAAGATCACTTTTTTACAAAACTGGTTACTATGCATTACCACTTTAAAATTTCTGCGAAGAGCAGCATTTACCATACCTAAACTTAATACATTAACAGAATTGTTACCACCAATAATTTCATACATTTCCCCGCTAAACTGGTATTTTCTCAAACTCTTTAAATACGCACTCTGAATATAGTATACTGGTTATATGAAGATTTTAAAAAAAATAATAATTACACTCATACCCGTATGCGTATACGCATCGCCAGCACATCCATTGGCTGTATTGGCTGATGCATTACAAACATTACAACAGAGCCTACCGAACAAAATATCATCAAAGCCACCAATAGATCTTACCTGGTGTCCATGCATACCAAAAGAAATTCGTATGCAATACGCTGAGGAATTTGCACAAGATATTGCAAAAACTTTTAAACCGACAACATTTACGCGCGCAAAACCATTAATGTATGCATCTATTGCTTCTGGCGGACTTTTACAGGATTATCGCATTCTAAAAAAACTTATACAAAAGCATGGCTTTAACCATATCCATATTTTTATTGCTGATATCGATTATCCCGTAACCTGTGGCACAAAAAAAGAAGCCCCTGAAGGCGCGTACACACAATTAGCCGCGCTTCACAATACTCCTTTTATGCAAAAAGCAACCAAACTATGGAGGCAAATGGATGCCGAAGAAAATAGCGCAAAAATTAAGACCCTGGAGCAACAATATGACAATCTATTTTTGACTAAAAATGATCCCGTAACTCAAGCTGTAATGGAAAAGTATGGAATACCTACTCTTGCAGAGCTTGTTGAACAGTATGAAGGACTTTTAAATGAATTTACAACCTCGGAAGAACAAATTCCTCTTTTTGAAGGGCTTTTAAAAAGCTTAGTCGAAAAAACAAACGGCAGTATTGAAGTAAACTATTTTGATTCGTCATCTGCCTATATAGCATATATTGAACAAAATACAGCAGAAAAACCACACACTCTATCATTAGTCGACCCAGATCTTCGATTATTTGATGTTACCAAAATGCCTCAAGAATCAAATGTGCTTTCATTGCATAATAATCGTTTTTTTTACGCAAAACCTTACTCACAACCAGGCCAATTATGGGATACACAGGATAATAATGATGCGGATCGTAAAAAAATAGCAGCCCTATTACAGCCCTATAAAAATGCCACTACCGGGCTCGCAATGATACAAAATAAACTGTCCGAATCTATAAACGCGTCCACAACTCTTCTTGTATCACCCTATCTTACTATTCAATATGTACTAGGGAAAACAATGCGCCCTACAACGCTCTTTTATCACTTGCAAAAAGATCCTGCAAAATTTGCTATGGGAGACGCAGAAATAATAATGCATCCATTTAAAGTCACTCAATTGGTTCCGTTTATACATTCAGACCAAGTTGCACCTTTTTTTGAAACACAAGTAAATGAAATTCTTGAACAACCCCAGGCAACTTCTGAGTATGCAGATATACCATTACATCGTGTGTGGTGATATATGAAAATTTTAAAAAAAATAATAATTACACTCATACCCGTATGTATATATGCTTCTCATAGACCCTGGAAGCAAGAATTTGCTCAACGGTATGCTGACTTTCCTTTACTTGCTAAGACATGGAATACCACTAGTTTATTAAATAAAGAAGAATTAATTACAGCATATTTTGACTATATTTATAAAAATCCTCACAAAACATTTGATGCAACAACATCGCTTGCACGCAATCCAATTATACAACAGGCCCATTCATCACTCATATTATTTTTAAAAGTAAAAGACGATGAATACCGAGAACAAAATAAAATCGCTCAACAATCTCCCTTTTTAAAAACGTTCTATTCGGGCGATAAAAAGCGTGCATACAAGATACGTAAAATACAAGAGAATGCTATTGAATGCACAGGCTGTGTGGTAAGTTAAGGAGACTATTATGAAACAATTATTATTGATTATAGCGATAAGCACATCACTCGCTTACGCAAGAGAAACCCTCACGGTAAATGAGAGCATTACTATTACTCTTGCATCAAACCCTACCACGGGATACTCGTGGCGCTGCGTTTGTAGACCAAAAGAGCATATTAATGTTTCACACGCATACACACGCACTCAAAATACAACAGGGTTAATGGGCGCCGGCGGCACCGAAACATTTACGCTTACTGCACTCAAACCCGGTAATGTTACCTGCGTATTAGAATATGGCAGAGCTTGGGACCCCGGGTCGTTTGGCGATGCTCATACCTATGAGCTTATTATACAGGACTAGCTTGATTAAAAACAACCCCCAATATACACTCTCAAAATTCAAAGAAATTGCCCTTTAAAAACTCAATTAGAAATATGATCTAGTTCAAACACAAATGAGAAAAATAGAGTAAAATAAAAGGCCTCTACAACCACTAAATCGAGAGGCCTAATATGCAGCAATTAAAACTGCACAATAAAATATACCAAATTAGTAGAATAGATGAAACTGAATATTCAAAAGAAGCGTATGAACGCTTGGAGAAAGTAAAACTTTTTAAACAGCTTAAAGATGAAGGATGCTCAGCAAAAACAGCGATCGCTGCTCTGAAAGTCCCCATATCAACGTTATATCGATGGAAAAATAGATATAAAATACTCGGAATGCTCGGTTTAGAGAATGAAAACAAGCGACCAAATGTATTGCGAAAAGCTCAGTGGGATAAAAAACTGTCCAAAAAATAACGGAACTACGCAAAGCAAATCCAATATATGGAAAGGCAAAAATAGCCGTTCTTTTAAAAAGAGATCATCGAATAGTGGCATCTGAAAGCACTATAGGTCGCATTATTGCACATCTTATAAAGAAAAATATTGTAAATCCAGTATCTTTTTATCTTAAGAAAAAGCGTATTCAGCCGCGCAGTTTTAACAAACATGCCCAACGTTGGAAAAGAGGCATGAAACCGACGAACCCAGGGGAAATGGTTCAAATTGATCACATGAGCGTATCACTCATTGCAGGTGTTCAAGTAAAAAGCTTTCAAGCAATATGCCCTATTACGAAAATGCTCTTTGCACAGGCGTATTCAACTGCATCAAGTAATGTAGCGCGCCAATTTTTAGAAACAGCGCGAAGTCACTTTCCGTTCTCTATAAAATCTATCCAAGTTGATGGAGGAAGCGAATTCATGAGCAACTTCGAACAAGCATGTAAGGAATTTAACATCCCCCTTTATGTTTTGCCCCCTAAGTCGCCAGAACTTAATGGCAATGTGGAAAGATCGAATGGATCGTCAAAATACGAGTTTTATATGTTCTATGAGGGTGATTACACACTGTTCTCAATCAGAAAGTCGCTGGCAAAATATATTAAAAAATACAATTCCTATCGACCACATCAGGCTTTACAATACCTTACACCTCAGCAATACTATACTTCGTTATCTGAGGCCTGATATTTTCTCATATGTATTGAACTAGGACAAAATATTTACTTTATTTTTATTTATGCTATTATAAATAGTAAAAACATATAAAAATTAGTGTTTTAAAGCGTAAAATGGAGTTTTATGAAAAAATTACTTACATTACTCATAGTAACAGGTAACCTACTCACAGGAATGGAGCGGCAAACAGAATCACCAAGAGCCATTGAAAATTGCTATATAACTCGTGACATTGGAGTTCAAGCTGGTGTAATCGCTGAGTCAGGACTTTTAGATCTAGTTCATCAATATTTAGAGCTTGTTCTAATAGAACTTAATCAAACTCACACAATTGCTTTGCCTGGTGGTAAAGACTGTAGGGTTAGATTAATACCATATGGGGCACATCCAAGCGAAATGGATATATCAGTAAATATGAGCAAATTAGAGTGTATAGTGCCTAGCATGCGCCGACGCATTCAAGAACTTATTGCGCAAAACCAAGAATTACACAAATTGATTATTGAAAAATTTATGCCATTACACGATACATCGAACCTTCCCATGGTACTTGAATTTCCATCAGGAAAATCTATCCGGATTAATAGTAATATGTCCGTACAGTCTAACTCTGTAGAAATCTATGACGATCTAATGCTTTATATACAAACAAAAAAAGAGTTTCTTGAGGAATGTGCGAAATTAAAAACAATTATTCCTTTTTTAAAGGCAGCTTCTTATGTTATTGATAGGCCAAAAATACAGAATGTTAAGCTCTATAAAACAATATTAGGATATGCGCGAAAAGCTAAAGAACAATTAAAAAAATTCAAATCATTTGAAAATTTTCTATCTCCTGAAGAATATAGGGCATATAATACCAACGAATCACACTTATCCGACCTTGTAAGCAAATTGTCGCAAGATATGCTTATAGTTAAATATTTACCTCAATCTTCTGTTACGGTGGATGAATTAAGAAGGATAACAAGCACAACTCAATGCGGCCATTCGTATCACAGTTATTGCTTGGGGAAATGGGTATCAGATAATTCTACCTGCCCTTCTTGCAGAACACCCGTATTTTTCTCAGATCCTACGGAAGATATAATTGCTCCAACATCTTCAGAAACTTGCAATATATGCCTGTGCCAATTGAATAAGCTAGCAGAAGAGTGCTCAGACGAAGAGTTTATGCACGAAATCTTCCCTGAGCAAGCCACCGCAACAACGGCAAATACATGACAGGCTATTTTGCAATGCCCACAATGCCGCATGCGATTCGTGCGCCTGCATTACCCGATGGCTGCGTAGTAAAATCATCGGCGCCGGCGTGGATAATAACCGTTCTCCCGATAATAGAATGAGGTCCATTTAATGTGGCCTGCTTGTCTACGCGATCATATCTACCAATCCCTTGTTCGTCAGCAACAATGTTGCCAAAATCGCCGGCATGACGATCGTTATCATCGGGACCCCCATGCTTAGAATTTGTAGGATTATAATGATCTCCTGCACAGACTGCATCATCGCAATTACACATACCAAACTCATGAATATGGAATCCATGCTCTCCAGGCGTTAATCCCGTAAGATGCGCAGTGATATGTAATCCCTCTTTTTCTTCAGCAAATTTAATGACTCCCGCACCACTATTGCCTTTTGTAGGATATATAAGTGCAGTTGCACGAGTAACTTTTGTATACAATGGTGAATACATGTAATACCGACTTCCTATAAGCAAGGCTCCTAATAATGCGCCCGTCACTAGTATAGAGTGCTTCATACCCATCTCCTTAAGTAAAAAACTCTGCGTTAATCTTGGTCGGAACAGCCGCCACATTCTTCTTCATCACAATCGTCAAGATGCATCATTCCTTCAACGACATCAAGAAGTTCTTGATAATGCTCTACTACCTCCATAAGCTCTTGATAATCTTCATGCGACATGATAACCATTTTTTTACCATCTTTAACTATATGCTCTACGGGATATGCCTGCGTTGTATTATTAGATTCCATGAAGATCGCCTTTCAAAAATAAAGTAGTACATAATGAGATATCTTAATGATACACCAGTCACCCAATATTTACAAAATTCGGTCGATTGCATACACTGAATAGATATAAAATTATCCCCTAGCAATGAGTACAAAAATCCAATGGATCTAAAAAATAGAGAACTAAAGCAGTTTACGCCTGATAAAATTAGAAACTTTTCAGTTATTGCCCACATCGACCACGGCAAATCGACTCTGTGCGATAGACTTTTAGAAGTTACCGGAACGTTATCTACACGTCACAAAAATGAGCAGTTTTTAGATAAGTTGCAGGTAGAAAAAGAGCGTGGTATTACCGTAAAAGCACAAAGTGCTTCTATGATTTATACGTATAACGGTGAAGAATATTTATTAAACTTAATTGACACCCCAGGACACGTTGATTTTAGTTACGAAGTTTCTCGGTCATTATATGCCTGCCAAGGGGCATTATTATTGGTCGACGCTGCACAAGGTGTCCAAGCACAGACTATGGCAAATTTTTATTTGGCATTTGACCAAGATTTAACGATTATCCCCGTTATTAATAAAATCGACATGGCCAATGCACAACCAGACGTTGTTAAAGAAGAACTTAAAAATTTATTTGATTTTAAACCCGAAGAATGTATCTTAGCTTCTGCAAAAGCCGGCCTTGGCATTGACGATATCTTACGAGCAATTATTGAGCGTATACCTGCACCGGTGAGCAAAATTGATGGATTATTTAAAGCATTATTATTTGATTCGTGGTACGACGAGTATCGTGGCGTTGTCTGTCTTATAGCTATTAAAGATGGTTCTATTAAAACAGGTGACAATATTACTCTTGCACAATCTAATAGAACATACGAAGTGCTCGAGATTGGCCTCATGTACCCTGATATGATTGCTATGCCGGCACTCTACGCAGGACAAGTAGGGTATATTATTGCGGGTATGAAAACCGTGCAAGAAGCACGAGTTGGCGATACACTCTTTGCAGCCAAAAAACCGGTTACACCGTTCCCGGGCTTTAAGCCAGCTAAGCCCATGGTATTTGCGGGTATTTATCCGGTGGATAGCAGCGACTTTGAGCAATTACAAGATGCTATTGGTAAACTCACCTTAAATGACGCGTCAGTACGTATCGAAAAAACAACCTCTGCAGCGTTAGGACTTGGCTTTTTATGCGGATTTTTAGGCTTATTACATATGGATGTTTTTAAACAACGTCTTGAACAAGAATATAATCTTACCGTTATTGCTACTGCACCGAGCGTACTCTATAAAATTAAACTGAATCATACGGGTGAAGTTATTGATATCGAACGACCATCAGATTTCCCTGATGTGCAAAAGATCGATACTATTAGCGAACCTATTATTGATGCAACTATTATTTTGCCTACTGAATATATGGGCCCAGTAATGAAATTATGCCACGATAAGCGTGGTGAACAAAAAGAATTAAAATATTTAACCGAAGATCGCGTTATCTTGCGCTACCGATTACCGTTAAATGAGGTAGCAACTGATTTTTATGATCAGCTAAAGTCGATCAGCTCAGGATATGCATCACTGGATTATGAAGAAGCTGGATATCAGGAAGCAGATCTTGTTAAAATGGATGTGCTGTTAAATGGTAAGCCCGTTGATGCGCTTTCGACTATTGTGCACCATGAGAGTGCCTATAACCATGGTAGAGATTTAGTAGAGCGATTACGCAAAGTAATCCCGCGACAACTTTTTGAAGTGGTTATTCAGGCTGCTATTGGCGCAAAAATTATTGCACGCGAGTCGGTTTCTGCGTTACGCAAAAACGTTACGGCAAAATGTTATGGTGGTGATATTAGTCGTAAGCGCAAATTACTTGAGAAGCAAAAAGAAGGTAAAAAGAAAATGAAGCAGGTCGGCAACGTAGAAGTGCCTCAAGAGGCGTTCTTATCGATCTTAAAGAAAGAGTCGTAATGTTACCGTTCACACCCATTCGACTCGTTTCACTCGCTCAGGGAGAACGGCCGTTCATGGTGAGTCCTTCGACTTGTGCCTCGCACTCGCTCAGGATAAACCCAGCGGAGCCTGCCCGCCGTAGCCTTGGCAAAGGCTGGGTCGAACCATATGAACAAGTGTAAGGAGATATGATGTACACATTTTCAGGAAATATATTTATTTTTCATAGTTTTGACATCGGCGACGACATAAATTTAGAACACGTAAACCAAGAGCATATGGTTGCGCGCAAAGCGTCCTCACCGTCAAAATACTTTAAAAATTATCATATACCTCTTGAAATTGAGTTACCATCAACGCAAAAAAGCCCCCAATGTATTAGCGCAAAACTCCATAACTTTGGGGTTATTACCTTGCGTTATAAAATACCGTTTACTGCAACACTTGAGGAATTACGTTCTCAAATTAATGGTATGGGCGAAGCATACCAAGACCAAAGTATTCAGGACGCGCAAGCTATCTTTAAACGTATTAAAGGTGCAGTAAAACAATCAAAGTTTTTCCACTTACGTAAATCGTATGTACTTATTCAAGTAGACACGGCACCGACGAGTACTGATGTTGTACAATTAAAAGATGAATATGGCAGTATTATTGCGTCAATCTTACGTTTTGAAACAGAAACATTATCTGAGCCTCAAAAAAATGAGATTTTAGAGTCTGCAGTGGGATATTACCGAGGCGATTTAATTATTATCGATACCGATGCCGCCTTTGTGTATGACGAAGAATACGAAGAGATTTTAGACCTTTTTGAATTTGCAAATATGCAGCAGCTCGAATTGCAATACTTTGACCGTGTTCTTGATAAACAATTAAATACGGTATACGAAAAAGAAGTAAAACGATTACCCTTATCTACCTACTTACCGTTTATTGACGTTGGCTTTAGTGACCAAGTAAGTAATTTAAGCAGATTACGGGTCGACATTTCCGTTATTACCGAACGGCTCGAAAATAGCGTAAAGCTCGCTGGTGAACCCTATTACGCTGAATTATACGCTATTCTTATTGAAAAACTTGATTTAAAAAATTGGAAAGAATCGATTAATAATAAATTATCTATTATTAGTGATATCGGGTCTGTCTACCAAAACAAAGTAGATGCAATACGCAATGATTTGCTTACGGTTACTGTTATTGTATTGGTATTTATCGAAGCTATTGTAGGCATATTACATTTATTTAAAAAATAAGTGCTGTTAAAATCTAGGAGCATTTGCCCCCCACCCAGAAGAAATTGCGTTAGGTATACTACCTAACGCCACTACTATCAATAATCGTTTTACCATGAGGTGTTTTAGATACTTGTTATTGCACAACGCTCACTTGGGCAGGACGCAATATCGTCCCTTTAAACATATAGCCTTTTTGGAGCACCTGAACAATAGCGCCAGATTCTTTCTCTTCTGTTTGCACACTCATAATAGCTTCGTGCAAATGGGGGTCAAAGGTAGTAATTTGGGTAATCTCTTCTACACCGTATTTTTGGAGCATTTTTTTGCAGGATTTATAAATTAATTCAAAGCCTGCTTTATCAGACAATTCTCCTGCAGAACGGTCAAAATCATCAACCAATGCTATAAGATCTTTTAAGATCGCTTCTTGTGCAAATTGGGACCACTGGATCTTTTCTTTTTCGGTGCGACGACGATAATTATCAAAATCAGCGGTTAAATAGAGTAAATGCTCTTTTGCATGAGCAAGTTCAGTTTGGCACGTTTCTAATGCCTTGTTATCGTTTTGTATCGCGTCTTCGTTATTTTTTAATTCCATAGCCATGTCCTTTAAAAAGTTATGTCATGCTGAACTCGTTTCAGCCTCCATTGAATGAATAAATGCAGGATGACACCAACAATTTTATAATCCTGAATAGTATTAGTCTATCGTTTTTTTTAATTTTACGATATAACTAACCAAAGAAAAAGTTCCCGTTTCCCCTTCCCCGGGAGCACGGAGACTTAATTAGTTGCTAACAGGAGAGCGTTTTGAAGCAAAAGTTTATACTAAGCATAGTGTTTACTACATCACTACTTTATTCAATTGATAATCCGGTTTTTTATCGATCCACGCTTTTTTCTGGAGAACCTCGTCTTCAACGGAAATATTTACATACTATTGCGTTAAATTTCTTAGGCGGTGCATCCCATTGCGCACGCAATTGCGCACAACGCAAAGTCCCCTTACTTGATATATATGGGGTGCAAAATATGCGCGATATCGCTCTTGGAGTTCAGCACCTTAATAATGCCAATGCAGGAGATGCCCAATTACTCCAATTACCTTCATTATCAAATGACCCTTGTTTTGGCCGCTTATCATGGCATGGCTGCTTAAATATTTTTGAAGTTAACTTTGATGCGATCTGTAATTTTGAAAATGGCTTTTTTATACGATGGTATAGCCCCTTACGCAAAGTATCATTGGAAGGGATACGTTATAAAGATCTTTCGTCGGTAGCTGACCAACAAATACCTGAATGGAATAATTTTTTACGCTCCCTTACCTCTATTCTTAATCAGCATACCTTGTCGTTAGAGCCGGTGGAACGCTCAGGCTTTGACACTCTCACTTTCTTTTTAGGGCTCACTAAAAATTATAATAATACGACTCATCTTGATTATATTGATGCAACGGCTATGGCAGGGATTTTGGTACCTACGGGTCAGCAAGCCAATAAACATCGGGTATTTGATATTCCTTTAGGCTACAACAATTATTATGGTATACGGCTTTGGGGTGATCTCTCCTTAGGCATTTTTGATTGGCTCACCATTGGTACTCATGCAGATATTATTTGTTTTTTACCCGAATGGAGACGCATGACTATTAAAACAGCGCCAAGTCAACAAGGATTTATTAAATTAGCAACTGCAACGGCAAAACGATTCCCGCACCCGTTGTTAACAGCAAATGCTTTTATTAAAGCTGACCATATTATACATAGTTTTTCGCTCTTTTTTGCGTATTCTTATGCTCAGAAATTTAAAGATACACTTACACTGTGCGCCTCACCCTATAGTACCTGCATTGCAAATACCGATAATCAATTACGGGGCTGGAATATGCATACCTTTACTGCAGCATTCGAATTTGATTTTGCAAGTTGTTCGAATCGTGGCCATCATCTTATTTTCTCGTATAACCACGTTATTACCGGCCGCTCGATTATTATAACGGATACCGTACAAGGATCAATTACCCTTAATTATGTATGGGAATATTAGGGACCCGCGCATGCATATCACGTAATATACCACAAAAGAGGCCACAGCGTTGGTAGTGTTGCTCTTCGATACTAGCAAGGGTCCAGCAACAATTTTTAAATATATCAATACATTCTCGTACCGTATTCGAAATACCGTTTTTGGCTGAAAACAGCCGAATATTGACATATAATTCCACAATATACGCCCCACAGCGCGTCATGATAATATCTAAATCATGCTGAGTAATAGCAACCACCCCTAATAAATCGACAAAACCCCACAGTTGCATGGTGCTTTCGATAATATCAGACTCAGAAACAACCTCTGACTTATCCCATACCAAGGCAAATCCTGGTTGCGCGGTTACTGATACTCCTATACTCATAAAAAATAAACCGATAAATACTTTAATCATGGCTCTTCTCCCCTAATAACCATTTCTAGTATTTCAAATTTATATTCAAATTGTCAATTAAATTAATTAAAATAAAAAAGACGCACCGAAGTGCGTCTGTGCTTATAGACAATTCTTTTTTAGAACGGTAGATCGTCTTCAAAAGGTGCTTCGTCTTTAAAAACTACTTGTTCAGCAGCTTTTTTAGGCGCAGCGCTCAGGGGAGAATTAGTTACTTCTTCATCATCAATCGAATCAGCGCCCTGCCCTGCAGATAAGAATACAATACGATCCGAAACAATAGAATGCTTACTGCGTGGGGATCCATCAGCTTCTTTCCATGTATCTAACTTTAAACGTCCTTCGACTAATACTGGACGCCCTTTTTGTAAATACTGGCGGCATGATTCCGCTTGTGCGCCCCATACATCCACATCTACATAGCATACTTCTTGTACCATCGCACCCGTTTGTTTATTTCTAAATTGACGGTTTGATGCTACGCTTAAACGACATACACTTTGCCCTGACGTTAATTGTTTAAAATCAGGATCGCGGGTTAAATTACCAATTATAATAATACGATTATAGCCTGCCACAACAATACCCTTTATAAAAATTATTGAGCACACCCGTGCTTTAAAAAATTATTTTGTTTCGTATGATGTTTACGTTTTTCTTTACTTTTTGCACGCAGCTCCTCAAGAGTAGTAACCGCTTTTTCTAAAAAAGCATCAGAAGAGCCCGAAAAAACACCTTGTTTATCATTATTAACCAATTCATCTAAACGGTCAATCACTAACTCTTGGCTTTCTAATAATTGTCTCATCTCTTGGGTGATTTCACGCGCTAATTCTTTTAACTCTTCAGCAATTTTTTCTTTTTTTTTATTTGCTGATAATTTTTTCTTTTTTTGCACTACCGGTGTATCATCAACAAATGATTCTGCATGCAAAGCGCTACTTATACAGATGCTTGCAAAAATTATACTCTTAAAATCCATGTAAAAACTCCTTTAATGCCGATAAGCGCATATTGTACAAATGAAGCAAGCCCCAAAAAGACAATGCTGCACAGTAAAAAATAAAATGTTTTGAAAGGCACCCAATGAAAATAAGCGCAAGAAAATAACCAAGCGATAAAACACACTTGTAATACCATAGCCATTTTGCCTAAAAATGTAGGGCGTACTGCTACTGATTTACGAAACGCGCACACATAGACAGTACCCACTATTAACAGTATTTCTTTTACAAAAAAGAACACAAAAAACCAGACCGGTATCTTAAATAACGGCGAATCAACAAACGCCAATGCGCCATAAGAGGATAGTATTAATAATTTATCTGCTACCGGATCTAAATAGGCACCAAAATGTGTCTCTTCACCCAAATAGCGCGCCAGTGCTCCATCAAATAAATCGGTTATTGCGGCAAGCATAAAAATACACCATGCAAGGCCCCAATGATGCGTAAGCATCGCACCCATAATAAAAGGTACTGCGATAATACGCGATCCTGTCAGCAGCGTTGAGATCGTTATAATTCTTGATTTTGGCATACTATCCTATAACTGTTCACTAATAGCTCCACCGCCTAAACAAATCCCTTCGTCATATAATACGGCAAATTGTCCGGGCGCTATACCTTGGTCACGTGTTGCAAGCTGCACATGATATCGATCAGCTTCTAAGTGTGTTACTACACAGGGCGCCATCGCTGCTCCATGGCGCAATTTTACTTGTAAATCTTGCTTTTGTGGCTTTTCTACAAGCCACGAACAATTTTCGATAATAAAACTATCTCGAATTTTATCTTCAGTATAATAAGCACGCGAAATAAAAACAGTATTAGTAGCAATATCTTTTTTAGCCACATACCATGGACCACCGCTTAAGCCAATGCCTTGTCGTTGTCCAATAGTAAAATACCAAAATCCTTCGTGCTCACCCATTTTTTTACCTGTTTCTATTTCAATAAGATCACCCTTCTTGATGCCCATATGAAATTTAATAAATTCAGAAAACTTCAGCTTGCCCAAAAAACAAATACCTTGGCTATCCTTACGGTCCTTGGTCGGCAAATTATGGGTTCGCGCATATGCCCGTACTTCAGGCTTAGTCATATTTCCAATAGGGAACCATGCCCGAGAAAGTTGTTTTTGACTTAAATGGGACAAAAAATAAGTTTGATCTTTAATAGCATCAGGGGTCATACATAAATAAAATACCCCCTTCTCTTCCTTAACCTGCGCGTAGTGGCCGGTTACTACCTTATCAAAGGAATCGTCGATCTTAGTATAAAATGCACCAAACTTAATCCGTTGGTTGCACAAAATATCAGGATTTGGCGTCCGGCCAGCCTTAACCTCAGCTATGGTATAACCTACCACCTCTTCATGATACTCTTTTTGCAAAGACAATATTTCCAAAGAAACTCCAACCTGCTCACATACTGCTCGTACGTAGGCAAGATCTTCTTCCCAGGGACAGATCCCCAAGAAAGAAAGTTCATCTTCTAACCAGATTTTAAGGTAAAAGGCGGTTACATCGTGCCCTTGCGCTTTCATCATATGCAAAGCAACGGAACTATCAACACCACCAGAAACTAATACCGCTATTTTCATAATACTACCAGTATACCATAGATATACATGATTACTACCCCGCACCCCCATACAATAATTTCTAATTGACAAAATTATTCAAATAATATAATAGAAATAACTCCTTAACCCCAAAGCGCCCTGCCATTGTACAAAAAATACTCTTTTGCTATTCTAAAAGAAATAAGGGGGATGGCACAAAATAGAAGGATTTTATGAGTATTACCACTGTTTCGCAGGCTTTTTTAGATCATTGTAAAGCAGTATACAACCTTACTGCAGATGACCGTGCAACAATAGATATCAGCTTAAATACTGACGCTGCTAAGCAACAGTTCGGCGATATCAGTACCAATGCAGCTCTTATTCTTGCTAAACGACTCCAAAAAAATCCTCGTGAAGTGGCTCAAGAGCTTACCAAAGCGTTTTTACATCCTCATGTATCCAAAATAGAGATCGCTGGCCCGGGGTTTATTAATCTTTTTTGTACCCTGGAAGCATTTCAACAAACACTTACAGAATTACATACGTATGGCGCTGATTATTTTAAGTTACCTGCTACCAGCAAAAAACAACGCTATTGCGTAGAATACGTAAGCGCCAACCCTACTGGCCCATTACATATTGGCCATGGACGGGGTGCGATTATTGGGGATGTATTAAGTAATATTATTCGGTTTATTGGCCATGACGTAACCAAAGAATTTTATATTAACGACGCCGGCGCACAAATACAAAAATTAGGCAATTCCTTTAAAATTCGGTGCGAGCAACTGTGCGGCAAAGAGAGCCAGTTACCCGAAGATGCGTATCATGGCGAATATTTAATTGCGCTTGCGCAACAGTGTATTGATGAACATGGTACTGCAGTACTCACTAACGATAACAGCTTTTTTGCCCAGTATGCAAAAGAGCATTTACTCAAGCAATTAGAAAAAACACTCGCAGATTATGGCGTTACCTTTGATGTCTGGTTTTCTGAAAAAACATTACATCAGAGTGGCGCAATAGAGGCCGCATTAGAAATTCTTAAAACAAACGATAAAACATATACCCACGATGACGCTCTGTGGTTTAAAACCACCGCATATGGCGATGATAAAGATCGCGTATTACGTAAAAACAGCGGTGAATTAACCTATATTGCTGCAGATATCGCCTATTTACAAAATAAGTATACGCGCGGATTCCACCACGTTATTTTTGTACTGGGGCAAGATCATCATAGTTATGTCACACGTCTTAAAGCAGTCGCTGCTGCACTGGGGCATAATCCTGATACGGTCGATGTAATTTTGTATCAATTAGTGACACTTAAAGAATCTGGTGAATTACTGCGTATGTCTAAACGAGCGGGAACTATGGTTACGCTCAAAGATGTTATTGATACCGTTGGCACTGACGTTGCGCGGTTCTTTTATTTGCATCGTAAGGCTGATGCACACTTAGATTTTGATATCGATTTAGCGCTGAAACATACTGATGAAAACCCGGTATATTATATCCAGTACGCGTATGTCCGTATTAATAGTATTTTAGAAAAAGCAAATACGCACGAGGTATTACAAAAAATAACGGTTGCTGATGCACAACATATTACTGAGCAGGATACGTTATTACTCAAAAAAATTGTAGCGCTCAAAAATCTCTTAGAGCTTATTAGCAAGAATTATCAAGTACATGCGCTCACCTATTATATTATAGAACTTGCGCAGCAATTCCATAAATATTACAACGATAATCGTGTTATTGATCTTGCAAACGTGCCACTATCTCGCGCCCGCTTGCTTGTGATGCATCAATTACATGCTACCTTTAAGCTGTGCTTAACACTGCTCGGCGTCAGTATACCTGATAAAATGTAAAATAATGAGGCTGATTTTGCTGCTCGATATTTTACTGAAGTAATGTAGCTCCGAGGGAGTAAGTTAGATAAAACATATTATTACACAAGTTCTTTAAGTTTCCATAAAACATCAAACGCTTGCTTCGGCGATAAATCGTCGTAATCAATGTCTGTGATAATTTTTATAACAGGATTAGATCCTGAACCAGCTTCGCTGGGTTTATTACTGAGCGCAGTCGAAGTTGCAGGCACAACAGACTGATTATTAAACTGTTTCATAAGCTCTTGTGCTCGCGCTACAATAACACCTGGTACCTGTGCACGGCGTGCAACTTCAATACCAAAGCTTCCTTCCGCTTCTCCGGGAATAATTTTGTGTAATAATAATACACCGTCAGCCGTTTGTTTGCTTGCCGCATGATAGGCAACAATGCCCGAATAATGGTGTGCAAGAGCAACAAGCTCATGGTAATGCGTTGCAAACAAACAACGCGCTTTTACCTGTGTATACATATACTCAACAACGGCTTGCGCAATTGCAAGACCATCATAAGTACTGGTCCCCCGACCAACTTCATCTAAAATAACTACACTTTTTTCGGTGGCTTGGCTACAAATTAACGCTGTTTCTTCCATTTCTACTAAAAAAGTACTTTTCCCGTGCGCAACTTTGTCTGTTGCACCAATACGAGTAAAAATTCGATCCACTAACGGGATATGTGCTGATTGAGCAGGAACAAACGACCCCATATGTGCCATAAGAACAATTAACGCTGTTTGTCGCATATAGGTAGATTTACCCCCCATATTAGGACCAGTTATAATCCATAATTGCTGTTCGTCAGTTAATGAAACAGTATTAGGAATAAAGGGTTCTTTACACAACATCTCTACAACCGGATGGCGCCCGTCAATAATAATAATATCGCGCGTCTCGTGAAAGACCGGTCTTACATATTGACGTTCGTAAGCTATACGCGCGAAGGCAGTATATGCATCAAGATTTGCTAAGTACTGCACTTTTTTACGCAAAAGAGGCACATATTGTTCAACCTGCGCGCATACGGCAGCAAACAGCTCAGATTCAATTCCTTCTAACGAACTTTGTGCACGGTTTAAATCGTATTCTAAATCGCGTAATTCTTGCGTGGTATATCGTTCTCGATTGGTAAGCGTTTGCAAGCGCGTATAATGAGGAGGGACTAAATGCGCATTTGCGTTGGTTATTTCTATACCATACCCATGTGCACGATTGTACCGTACTTTTAAAGAACTAATACCGGTACGTTGCTGCTCATTTTTCTCAAATGCGATGACTGCCTGGCTTCCTGTTTCTACTAAGGTACGCAATCTATCAAGTTCAGTACTATACCCTGATTTAATACGCCACGGTTTTGTTTCGTCATTATTAAGTGCAGAAGAAAGTAGTTTATATACGGTGTGGAGAATTTCAGGTGCAAACGCATGAGCGTACACACCGTGTAGAGGCATGCTTATTTGATGCAATTCAGGTAGTTTTTCTAAAAAAAATAATGTTTTTTGATAATCAACTATCTGCGCTTTACCTAACGCTATGCGTCCGACAACGCGCTCGATATCGCCTATCGCTTTTAATAGACGCTCTAACATTTCACGAATAACTATATTCTCTTTTAAAAAAGCTACAATGTGTAATCGTTCTTCAATAGCATTTTTGTCATGCAGTGGCCGCACAATCCATTTCTTTATTACCCGCGACCCCATAGTAGTACAAGCATTGTCCAGTACCGAAAATAGTGTGCCTGTGCTAGTCCCATCATGCGCATTAATAACAAGCTCTAAGTTACGCTGTGTTACTGCATCGATCACTAAAAAATCCTGGGCAGTATAGCGTATTATTTCTCGGCATTCTTGTAATGCACGATCATTATTTCTTTGCATATATTGGTGCCATAATGCACATGCTTTGAGCGCTGCAGGATCGAGCGCTGCAACAATGTCCCGCTCTACAAGCCACAGAGAAAGTGCATCGTGTGACGTAGGCATAATTGCTTCGTGAACAATATAATAACCATGATGCGTACCGATTGGTTCTAATGTAGCAGCGAACGTATCTTGCACTATAATTTCGTCAGGTGCAAAGCGAGTCAGCTCCGACTCTAAAACAAAAAGATCTTGTGATGCAATCGTCGTGTACCATACCTGTCCCGTAAGCAGCTCCATTGCGCACAACCCTATCGTATGTGCATGATATGCAATTACCACCAAATAGGAGGCTTTTTTACCATCAAGCAGTGCTTCGTTGGTAAGAGTACCGGGGGTTAATACTTGAGTAACACCGCGCTCAACCACTTTACCCGGCTGGGCTTCGGTTAATTGGTCACATAATGCTACACGGAACCCTGCTTTAATAAGCTTTGCACAATAGGTATCAATCGCATGCACTGGCACACCACATAAAGGTATGGGCTCACCATTGTTGGTGCCCCGTTGTGTTAAGGTAATCCCTAAACAAGCCGCTGCCGTTTTTGCGTCATCGAAAAAGAGCTCGTAAAAATCACCAACTTGGAACAATAACAAAACATTGGGATGTTGTGACTTTATAGCATGATACTGCTTCATTAATGGTGTACTCATACATATCTTTCATCTAAAGGCCGCTCACCCTGAGCCTGTCGAAGGGTCTGGCCATGTCTGCTAAAAATTATAATGCTTTAATAGATGCAGCGCCAGCAGTTTGTTCAATGATATGAGGTGTTCCTTTGTATCGAACAGTGGTTGCTCCATACGCTTTAATAGCAAGTTCTTTTTCAGCCCACACTGATACATTTGAAGCACCCGATGCTTCTATGTCTACCACCTGCGCTTCCAAGGCTGTGGTGTCGATAGAACCTGCACCAGAAGCTGTTACGCGAACCGAATGTGCCTTGCCAGAAAAGGTTCCGGTATAGGCGCCGGCCGCCCGAATAGTTATAGTATCGCGATCTAAATCAGTAAAATTGGCCGTAATAGCGCCAGCAAGATATATCGCATCTATAGAGGGTGCCGTAATTTCAATAAATAATGATTTATTGTGTTCATTGGGTAACGCGATATGAGCCATATCACCTAAGTACGCAAGTTCAACTTGTTTTACCAGCATTTCATCACCGGTAATACGAATCAAATGCTCAGTACCTTTATGATACTTGATAGTAAAAGGACCGGCAATATCAACTGAAGTAAAGGATTGTCGAGAAACAATCTGACCTGTTGTAACAGGAATTTCTAGCAATTCCGTAGAATGCCATAACGAGCATCCACTCATTAATATAAGTCCACCTATAATAAGATAAAACGCTTTCATGTACTCTCCTTGTTTGGATTTAGATAGCATGCTCCAAGAACATATTAATCGTATTAATTAAACGAAGCTGTAAAACATCTAATAGTTTAACGGGTTCCTGTTCTGTTTGCATCATTTGCGCAAGAGCTTCGCCACAGTTTTCTTCGTGCTGCAAGTTTTTTAAGCCATTCATTAATTCAACTAAATCTTGTATACATGCTGCGCGTACATCTTTCTTTTGTGGCAAATCAGTATTGCCCATTTTATCATGATAATAGGCTATAAATGCCGCAACGTGTAAACTGTTTTGTATGCAATATGCAAGACATTTTTGCCCATTCTTCTTCAATGCTTCATCAGATTTAAGACTCAGAATATATCCCGAAATAAGACCCTGTCCTACTTGTCCTAAATCAGTCGTCTTATGTATATACTCATAAAAATCATGGATTACTTTATTGCGTATTGCTGAATGGGGCTCAGTATTTTTCCATGGTAACACTTTTTTAAGCTCTATTAATGCAGAAGGGGCTACTTCACTCAATATCATGTTCCCACCAAGAGAAATCGCAACCGATCCCAGAGGAACCTGTTGTATCGTGGTATGAACCTGATCTGCGATTTTAGCACCCTTTTTTGCAAGCCCCTGGAGCGTAGCGACGCCCGGCGTCTTTTGCAAATCTTTTATAACGCCCGGTTTCACCTTATCTGCCGCTTGCACACCTGCATATGCCAGCGCTGCAACTAAAGTAGCGCGCACTACCCAAGCCATATAATTAGTTGGCGAATATAGCTGCTCAACTTCTTTAGCTTGTTTAATAATACTTTCTCGAATGATTTTCTTCTGTGCATCCTGTATTTTTTCTGCTGGAGTCATGATTGCTTCAGCGGGAATTGCTTGCTGATCGCGTGTTTTGACCATCGCGCAGACGCTGGAACCACCAACGGCAATAAGCGCTAATAAAAGATATTTTTTCATACGTAACTTTCAAATAAAAATTATACTGTTTATGCATAAAGTATAGCAAACATACTATTTTTTAAAAGTCTTAGCCAAGTAAAAACCAGTATAAGTACCACTCATTTTGGCTACTTCCTCTGGTGTCCCCTGGGCTACTATCTGTCCACCCTGAACTCCCCCCTCGGGACCCAAATCAATAACATAATCTGATACTTTAAGGACATCAAGATTATGCTCAATAACTAAGAGCGAATTACCTTTGGCAATAAGCCGATTAAATACCTCTAATAGTTTTTCGATATCTACCGCGTGTAGCCCGGTTGTAGGTTCATCCAAAACATATAAGGTTTTATTGCCCCGTTTTGCAAGTTCATTAGCAAGCTTAATACGCTGCGCTTCTCCGCCTGATAGTGTCGTAGAGGCTTGTCCTAATTGTATATAATCTAAGCCCACATCACACATTACCTGCAACCGCTTTGCTAACGGCGCATGAGCACTAAAAAATTCTACTGCTTCTCGAGCGGTCATGAGTAAAATATCAGCAATATTTTTACCACGATATAAAATCTCTAAGGTTTGAGCATTATAGCGCTTGCCCTTACAGCGGGAGCAGATCATGGTAACATCAGGCAAAAACTGTAATGATACGGTGATAGTACCATCACCAGAGCACTCAGAGCATCGCCCCTCACCAACATTAAAGCTAAAACGCCCTACTGTATATCCTCGCGCATTACTTTCGGGCTGGGAAGCAAATAATTTACGAATATCATCAAAAATTCCTAAATACGTTGCAGGATTAGAACGTGGTGTTCGGCCAATAGGCGTCTGATCAATAACGACAAAATTTTCAATCTGATCAATACCCTGTATCTTACTTACTTCAATTTTTCCGCGGTATAAGCGAGCAATTTCTAAGGCAGGCACTAATTCATCCATAATCAGTGTACTTTTGCCAGAGCCAGAAACTCCGGAAACGGTGCATAATACGCCTAAGGGGAATTGTACCGAAATATCTTTTAAATTATTTGTTGTTGCATGCGCAAGGGTAATAAAACCAGTCGGCTTACGTAACTCATGCATACGAGTTATACGTCGTTTACCCGATAAATACGCACCAGTTAATGAATTTTTATCACGCATAATTTCTTGTGGCGTGCCTATTGCAACCACCATACCACCTTGTTTACCCGCAGCAGGCCCCATATCAATGATATAATCTGAACTCATCATAGTATCAGTGTCATGTTCCACCACTACTACCGTATTACCCTGGTCGCGCAGCGTATGCAATGTTGCAATGAGGCGATCGTTATCACGCTGATGCAAGCCAATGCTCGGTTCATCAAGGATATACAATACCCCACTGAGTGCTGAACCAATTTGAGTTGCTAAACGAATTCGCTGGCCTTCGCCACCCGATAGGGTCCGTGCCGTTCTGTTTAGCGATAAATAATTAAGTCCCACATTACACAAGAACATTAATCGTTTTACAATATCTTGTAATAGGCGATCTGCGATAACTTTTTCAGTATGCGGTAATGATAGTTGCTCCAAAAAGAGTAATAGTTCATTAAGTGCCATTTGCCCCAAATCGTACATATTTTTACCCCCCAGCGTTACTGCTAATGCTGTTGCATGCAAACGCTTGCCTTTACAGTGGGGACACGAAACTTCTTTATACTCAGGGGTAAATTCGTGCTTATCATAGACAACATCGTATAAACTACCCAAACCATGGCACTTGTTACAAGCGCCTAGCGGCGAGTTAAAAGAAAAAAGTCGGGGCTCTAACTCAGGAAAAGCAATACGGCATGTCATACACATACGCTGGGACGAATAGGTATAACGCTCAATACCCACCCATACCACGCACATGCCTTGTGCAATAGAAAATGCTTTTTCAATAGCCTCTAAAATACGGCTTGTTTCGTCTTGAGTAAAGGTTACGGCGTCAATAATAACTTCGATAGTATGTTTATGTGTTTTTTTAAGCCCCAGAGATTTGATTTCTTCAAGAGATCTAAATATCTTTTTTTCGCCATCAATGCTAAACCGATAAAAACCACTTAAAAACAATTTTTCAATTTCATGAACAAATTCCCCTTTTTTTTCGCTAGCAAGCGGCGCAATAATAATGCCTTCTTGTCCCTGGAACAATTCTTGCACTAATGATACCAATGTATCAGGAGCCACTGCTTGAATTGCAGCATGGCACTGAGGACAATGGGGCTTACCAATGCGAGCAAATAATACGCGTAAATAATCATAAATTTCTGTAATAGTGCCAACGGTAGAACGAGGATTAGAACCAACCGTTTTTTGATCGATTGCGATCGCGGGACAGAGTCCCTCAATAGCATCAACATCCGGCTTTTTGGGCATACCTAAAAACTGTCGCGCATATGATGATAGCGACTCCATATACCGTCGTTGCCCTTCGGCAAATAATACATCAAGTGCTAGTGAACTTTTCCCCGACCCCGATGGCCCTGTTACGACGGTAACCGTTTCTTTGGGGATCGATACCGTTATATTTTTTAAATTATGCTCGCGCGCCCCTGCAACGGTAATCCATTTTTTATTATTTTTCATACGATACCTGTTACCTTCTTATTAAACACTCTAATCTATTTATTATACAATAAAATAAAAATAATTAAAAATCATACAAACTGAAATAATCGTCGCAATAAAAAGACCCCTCTTTTGGAGGGGTCTCAGCATATTTTTGGTATTATTTTTTAATTTTAAATAACCGAATGGTCATATTATTACGACTATCGAAAATTTCTATATACATACCTTTATCAGTTACGTTGCTGCTAATAGACATACATGGTATAGGCGCAAAAGCTTTTTCCATAGCATACGGTGGAAATTCGGCATCATAACGACGTATGCGCACCAATGCCTGAATGTCCTCGATTACCTTTTTCGCAAAAGAGCGATGGAATACGCACCTTTCATGGAGATTTACCCCCCACGAGAAGACACCATTTTCTATTCTTCCATCAGAAAAACAAATTTGGCCAGGAATATTCACCGAAAAAGTACCCTCTTGCTTCCAAGGAACTATAATTGCCAATTCAGGAATAAAAGTATCAACTGCTCTATCAAACCCATGATGTTTTATAAGTGAATCACCTGCATAGTCAGAGAATCGAGTATGCTCTTCATATTCTTTAAGCGCAAGAGCCCTGTGTTGAGCAGCTGCGTCACCACACCACAATGCGACACGTGGTAGCCAACAAGCCTCTTGCTTAATAATAGACAGAAGCGCATCACGTAGCTGCATCTCTTCCGAATCTGAATCCCGCTCGGGTACTATAATTGATTCATCTTCAGCGACACCTGCAGCAGCTGCCACGCTCTCTTGTTTTTGTCGATCTATCACCGCTACTTGTTTTGATGTACGTTTTACTTCTTTTTTTACCGGCGAAGGACCTATAGGGCGACTACCCTGTTGAACTTGTACCAATAATCTTTTTATATCGTGTAATACAGTACGGCATGCACTAGCTAAATAATTTTTGTATAACTGTGTTGCTTGCGCAGCCGCTTTAATATCAATTGCACAACCCTCTGTCGTACCCCCGTTTCTCTGGATTCGAGATGCATATCCTAGAGCAAATCCACGCACCACAGTAATATGTCTGCAATATTTTGCAACAACGGGATCGGCTTGAATTAACGGCAATAACTCTTCCATTTCTTGAGTTACTCGTGCAAATTGCCGAGCTAATTTATTTTGCTCACTCACTACAGAATCACGGGCGCAAGAATCCATAAAAAACTGCGCAACTTTTTTTACTTCTGTATCAGTACTGGTGAGCAATGAAGAAATATATTGCTTATCTGGTGTTGTAAAATTTTCAGATCGAAAAACCATGCCTATGCCTTTTTCGTACTGTAAGTACCGTAGTATCAAGGTGACAGCATCAGGTGATGTTATCGCATCAAATCCGCCAGGAAACAGAATAATGACGGAACCACCCAACCTTGATTGAAATATATAGCGCTTTTTCATAGGCATTTCGAGCCGCGTCGTATCTGCAATACTCATCAACAATTTTGTGCATATCGATACATACTCTTCTTGCTTGTCTAACATCTGAATAATAAATCGCATGCGCTCTACAATGGCAGCCTCATCTTTCAACGCCGCGCAACCAATATCTTCGAATAAAGCACGATCGTTAAACGCTTGTGCCTCTAAAAACACTGCTTCTTCAGCTTTTTTTGACGCAGCGTCATGTTTACGCAGCGCTCCCGGCAAACTTGCAACGAGAAAAGCGGTTAAAACGAGTAACGTTTTCATACATAATCCCTTATTAATTCATTAGATTTATAAGCAACTATTAGTATATATCAATAAGGTTAATTGTCAAATTGAATAATTTAATAAAAGTATTAGGTAAACTCGAGAATAATAGATTCTGGGATTGCAATTTGAATGAGAATCTCTATACTATAGTACTATTATGGTGGATGTAGCTCAGTTGGTAGAGCATCAGATTGTGGCTCTGAGGGTCGTGGGTTCGAGCCCCACCATTCACCCCATACTTCGCTAAAGCTTCGTATGGCAGCCCAGTCTAAGGGCCAACTAAAGATTCTTCTTGAAATATCTAAAAAATAGATTACACTGTTTTCATCAGTATCGGGGTGTGGCGCAATTGGTAGCGCACTCGCTTTGGGAGCGAGGGGTTGTCAGTTCGAGTCTGGCCACCCCGACCAGCTTATGGCAAGCGGAGTTTATCCTGAGCTTGTCGAAGGGCCTGGCACGACCAGCCTAGGCACATGAGGGTATTCAATGAAGCATTTTTTATTATTTCTTATTACCACTTCTTATATGCATGCAGATATTGTTGATTTTAATGATTCAGCACGCACGTGGGTAAATACGTATGCGGCAGCTGCGTCAGATGAAGATCTTATGGTATTAGCAGACCTTTTATATTATTCACATAAACGGTCCGAAGCGTCGCTCGAAGCGCAACAAGCAACAAGTGCCGCATTGCAAGAACTGTGTCATTACTCAACAGCAGTAGTACAAACACGTTTAAATCCATCAAAACAGGCGACGCATAGCTTTGATAAAAAAAGATATTCACATAATCAAAAAGTAGTTACCGCAAGCCTTGAACAGTATTTTGCTACCAATAAAAAATATGACACTTTGGTACAGAGCGTCGTTAACGGCGATGCGCTGCAGTCCGCCTTTGTCAAAAAAGGTGTACAAAAATTACGTGAAGATTCTCGGTCATTAGTAGCCCATACGATTAACGAGCATTTGTACTCTTTGCAAAAATCATTGGGTGAAGCCCAAAAAATAGCAATCACTGTTGCAGGATTGTTTAAGCAACAAGTATTTCCTAAAATGCCTACACGCTCATTTTTAGAATATGTCTGGGCCTGTGTGCCCCAATTTCTTATTAATTCGTTTGTATCCTTTGATTCTGCCTATGCAACGACACATGAGCAGTTTTGTACTGCTCTTATTAAAGAATATGAAGTCGGGAATAACATTTGGCTTGTTATAGAATCAGCGCGTGGCGCACTCTATCGTGCTCATTATGCTGCACTTATGCCACTGCTTAAGGAACGAAGTCTTATTCATGCTACATCTTGACTTTCGACGCATTTTTCGCTCATTTGATTGGACACAAGTATTACTGATTTCTATTATTAGCGCTATTGGATTACTGACCGTTTTTAGTGCTACCTATCGGCCAGAACAACCATTTTCGTTATTTTTTAAAAAACAAGCGTTTGGCTTATTGTCTGGTTTTCTTATTTATGGTGTTTGCGCATTAATCGATTTTAGAGCATTACAACGCTTTGGGTACTTTTTTTATTTCTGCATTAGCGCCTTACTTATGTTTACTATTATTAAAGGCAGTATTTCTATGGGCGGCCAACGCTGGATTAATTTAGGATTTATTAAATTCCAGCCCTCTGAATTAGCAAAATTATTTTTCCCTGCTTTTTTTTCGTACTATTTACTTACAGAGAGAAAAGGGACCACGCCGCTCATGCGCTGGGTTATTATTATTAGCGTATTACTGATGAGTATGTTACTTATTCTTAAACAACCTGATTTGGGAACATCACTTATTTTGCTTTTTACAGGCATTGCTCTGTTGTGGATTGCTGGGGTATCCCATAAATTTTTTATTATCGCAGGGCTCAGCGTGCTTATCACCGCACCCATAACCTGGCATTTTTTAAAGCCCTATCAACGACAACGTATTGCTGTTTTCTTAGGAGAAGGCGAAAGCAGAAAAGAACGGTATCAAATAGAGCAATCGCATATTGCTATTGGCTCAGGCGGTTTTTGGGGTAAAGGTTTTTTGCAAGGCACACAAAATAAATTACAATTTTTACCCGAAGGACGTACCGATTTTATTTTTTCGGTATTTTGCGAAGAATGGGGCTTTTTAGGAGCATTATTAATTTTACTCTTATATGGCATGCTCTTTTTTAGATTATTCGAAACACTGATAACTATAGAAAATTATAACGCACGCCTCCTTGCTACCGGGCTTGTGATTCATGTGCTTATATCTACCCTCATTAATATCGGCATGGTACTAGGCCTCATGCCTATTGTGGGCATCCCCTTGCCCTTTATGACGTATGGTATTACCCACTTATGGATAACCTTTGCATCTTTAGGCTGGTTTACTAATATTATAACGCAACGCTATTTAATGACTCCCTAAGCCAAACGAAAGAGTATTATGGAACAAACTCTTACCCCTATTTTAACGCTGCACGAAACAGAAGATGATCGCAAACAGGATTTTCATCCCACAACATTTGAAGAATATTTGGGCCAAAAAGAACTTAAAGAAAAGCTTGCACTCTATACCACCGCAGCGCGCATGCGTAACGAACCGCTCGACCATTTATTACTCTTTGGTCCGCCAGGGCTTGGCAAAACAACGCTTTCGCAAATTATGGCCCATGTTATGAATGTTGATATTAAAATTTGTAGCGGCCCAATGCTGGAGCGTACCGGCGATTTGGTTGCTATTTTATCGAGCTTAGAACCACGCGCTATTTTATTTATCGATGAAATACATCGTATGCCGATTGCTGTCGAAGAAGTGCTTTATAGCGCTATGGAGCATTTTAGAGTTGATGTTATTATTGGCCAAGGTGCCGGAGCTCAATCAATTAATTTGCCGATTCACCCTTTTACCCTTATTGGCGCAACAACAAAGTCGGGTATGCTCTCAGCTCCCCTACGCAGCCGGTTTGGCATTACCGAGCGACTCGATTTTTATACCGAAGATGAGCTGCAAGCAATTATAAAGCAAAGCGCCCAGTTTTTACATACACCGCTTACTGATGAATCTGCATTGCTTATTGCCCGCTGCTCACGCGGAACGCCCCGCATTGCCAAAAAAATTATGCGCCGTGTGCGCGATTTTGCCCAAGTACACAATAACAACAGTGCACCGCACGAGCTAGTTGTTAAAGCGCTGCGCTTTTTGGGCATTGATGATGAAGGATTAAGTGCCGTTGATCACAAGATCTTACAAATTTTGATTACAAATTTTGATGGTGGCCCTGCAGGACTCGAGACACTGGCTTCGCTCATTGGCGAAGATAGCGCCACTATCGAAGAAGTATACGAACCGTTTCTTATGCGCAAGGGGTATCTCGAACGCACTGCTCGTGGTCGACAAATTCCGTATAAAGTGCTACCGTATTTAAAAAGTATTTATTACGGACAAAAAACAGTTTTTTAGGGAATCCCCATGGCAGGACATTCTAAGTGGAAACAAATAAAGCATAAAAAAGCGATAACTGACGCCAAAAAAGGCAAACAGTTTACCAAGCTCATTAAAGAAATTTCTATTGCAGCACGCGCTGGTGGAGGAGATCCTGCTGGTAATGCTCGTTTACGTTTTTTGCTTGATAAAGCAAAAGAAATTAATATGCCGCAAGAAAACTCGGTGCGTGCCGTAAAAAAAGGAACCGGTGAATTACCCGGCCAACAATATGAACAAATCACCTACGAAGGCTATGGGCCCCATAACGTCGCTGTTATTGTTGAGGTGCTCACTGACAATAAAAATAAAGCTATTGCTGAATTGCGTCACGCAGTTTCGCGCAACAATGGCCGTGTAGCCGAAACAGGGTCTGTGAGCTGGATGTTTACCAGAGCTGGTGTTATTCATGTCACGGGTGCAACATCAGAAGATCAATTGTTAGAGCTTTTGCTTGATTATGATATTCAAAATATTGAGCAAGATGAAGATACCTTTATGATTACCTGCGACTCAAAATCACTGGATGACGTAAAAAATGCGCTTACCAAAAATGGGTTAAAAGTAACTGAAGCCGAACTTGAATGGTTACCACAAAATACCTTAAGTCTTGACGAAGAACAAGAGCAAAAAGCCCTTGACTTTTTACACGCGCTCGAAGATCTTGAAGATGTACAAAATGTGTACACTAATCTTGAATAATTTCGCATACTCGTTTAAACCCTTCGACATGCTCACGCCGTCGCCGAGGCTATGGCGCGCACGCAGGTGAGCGAATAATCGCTCAAAACAGCCCAAACAAATCGAAAGAAAGCACCATGCTTATTAGTATGACTGGCTTTAGCAGCAAAATAATTACTTTACCTATTAGAAACACGACTGCAAGTGCAACACTTACCTTAAAATCATTGAATTCTCGCTTCTTTGAAGCGAATTGCCGGTTGCCCTACGCGCTCACCCATATTGAAACGGAATGCATCAAGATTTTTAAACAACAGTTATATCGAGGCAGCGTGTATTTTACCGTACATCTTGATAACCCTGCAGCATTAAAAACCACGGTAACCGCAGCATTTCCTATTATTAATGGGTATATTGCTGCTGCGCACAGCATTCAAAAAAACACCAATATTCCTGGTACTTTTACCATAAGTGATTTAGTAACCTTACCCCATGTTTTTGAGGCGTCTGAAGAAATTTTAACTGAAGAAACAACGGCAACGTTGCTACACGCCGTTAAAGAACTTGCGTTAGCGCTCCATCAAACACGTGAACAAGAAGGTCTCTCGCTTAAAGAAGATTTAGAAAATCGTATTCGAGTCATTCGAGAAGCATTTACCGAAATAAAGCCTCGCGCTCAGATTGTTGCACAAGAAAAAAAAGTTACTTTAATGAGTACTTTGCAGGCGTTTACTGCAGAAACGGGAACTGAGGTAAAAGATCAGCAATTGCAGTTTATTCAAAATCAGCTGGATAAAATAGATATACACGAAGAAATTGTACGTTTTGAAGCGCATCTCAATCAATTGCAAAAATGTCTCACTGACCCGGGCATAGAAAAAGGTAAAAAAATTGATTTTACACTCCAAGAACTGTTTAGAGAAATTAACACCATGAGCTCAAAATGCGCCGATACGGTACTGAGTAATTTTGCTATTACTATTAAAGTTGAACTCGAAAAGGCACGCGAGCAAGCACAGAATATTGTCTAATATTTTCTTTTATTGATAGCAACCCCCCTGATTATGTACAATGAGAGCACTATTTCATAACCAGGGGGGTTTTATGGGTGCCCGATTTTTATTGGTAGTAGGTATAGGCATGAGCATGTATGCAGCACCACAGCGTTTGACTATAATGCAAGCGCAAGAGGCTCTGAGTATCTTGATACAAGAAAAGCCCGATCACGCTGCAGCTGCACGGATTACGGAGCTATTAACAGCGCTCAAAGAACATTTAGATACAGATCCCGATGCTTATTTTCAAGAAGATATAGAACAAGAAATTCGAACATTACTTCCTCCCGCACTGGTAACAGCGTATGAACCTCCTTCAACAATAACGGTGCAACAAGCGCACAGAGCATTAGCGTCATTTGCCAAATCTAACCCCGATCATCCTGCATTAACACGAGTATCAGAACTGATCAAATCGCTCGAGGACCATTTACCAGAGAATCCCACTGCTCATTTTCAACGCACCATTGAACAAGAAATTCATGCCCTCGTAGGTACCGTTAATCCCGAAGAGACCATTAGTTTTATGCAACAGATTCTGCCCTGGATTGTTAAGGGCGGTATTCTTTTTATGCTGTATAAATGTATAGGGGGCTTTGTGAGCGATGCTCAAACAACACAACAAATTACTCAAGTTGGCCAGCAAGCTCAAGAAGTTCTTAATGAAATGCAAGAGGTTAAGCCGCTCGTGCAACAACTGATCGCAGGCGATCAACGCTTGCGCGAATCAACACGTGCAGCGGCAGATACTCTGGTACGACTTGTTAACGACCAAATATTGCATATTGTTGACGAGCATGATCGGTATATCGGCATTTTGCGTGATGATCAACTACAAATGAAAGAAATAGTGTACCGTATTTTAGCTGCGCTCAAATTGCCAATCGAACGGGAACAAAGCTGTTGCTGCATTCCAAAAAGACGTCTCAGAGGCGGATAAAAACGGTGGATAAAACTGGTGCATATGCTATACTATGCTTACAAAAAATAGTTCAACAATCGTTTTTGATATTTTATGGAACAGCACTTTACCCATCTGCACGTACACACCGATTATTCCCTCCTTGATGGGGCAATTCCTATCGAAAAATTGGTAGATTTTGCTAAAAAAAATAATATGAAAGCCGTAGGCATTAGCGACCACGGCAATATTTTTGGTGCAGTAAAGTTATTCCAACAAGCAAAAAAGATGGGTATTAAGCCTGTTTTAGGTATAGAAGCATATCTTACGGAAGATGCGCATATTAAAAATGCACAAAATAAGTATTATCACTTAATTATTATTGTAGAAAATGAGATTGGCTATAAAAATCTCTGTAAAATGCTGTCATTCGCCTATCAAGAGGGATTCTATTTTAAACCCCGCATTGATTATCGATTACTCGAAAAACATGCAGAGGGGCTGATTGTTACTACTGCCTGCCTCGGTGGCCACATTCCTTCATTACTTATGGCAAATGAAATAGCAAAAGCTGAAGAATATGTCGATTGGTATCTGCGTGTATTTGGGCGCGAACGTTTTTACTTAGAAGTACAACCAGAAGATCAAGAAGATCAAAAAACACTCAACAAAAAAATATTTGAATTAAGTGCGCGCAAAGATTTGCTCGTCGTCGCTACCGGGGACTGCCATTATACGTCAGCTGCCGATCATGAAGCACATGAAGTGATGCTTGCCATCCAAACGCATCATAAAATTACGGACGCTGATCGCTTTTCATTTGGTGAGGCACGCGTGCATTTGCGTACGCAAGAAGAAATGCTTGCTCTGTTCCCCAACAATCCTGATGCCATTTGGGCAACCGGACGTATCGCAGATCGATGTAACTTTGAATTTGAGACAGGGAAGCTATTTTTCCCCCAATTTACGATACCCGAAGCAGAAACATACGAAAGCTATTTTAGCAAAATAAGCCATGAAGGATTAATTACCCTTTTTGAGCAAAAGCGTATCGACGATACTCCAGAAACTCGCGCAGCGTATACGGCGCGCTTACAGCTCGAAATTGATCTTATTATTAAGATGGGATTTGTGGGATATTTTTTGGTAGTAAGTGATTTTATTCAGTGGGCGCGTAAAAACAACATCCCAGTGGGCCCGGGCCGTGGATCTGCTGCAGGATCACTGGTCGCATGGGCATTGCAAATTACTGATATCGATCCCATTAAATATAATTTACTTTTTGAGCGATTTTTAAACCCGGAACGGGTGTCGATGCCTGATATCGATATCGATTTCTGTATCGAAGGACGGGATCGCGTGATTCAATATGTTAAAGATAAATATGGGCACGATAAAGTGTGTCAAATTATTACCTTTGGTACTATGATGGCGAAAGGTGTTATTAAGGACGTTGCACGGGTTCTTGGGTTCCCCTTCGAAGATTCTAACGCTATTACTACATTAATTCCTGAGCAATTAAAAATAACACTTAAAGAATCATTTGACCAAGAACAAAAGCTTAAAGAGCTCTATGACTCTAATCCTCGCGCCGCAAAACTGTTTGATTTAGCATTTCGACTTGAAGGTCTTACTCGTCATGCATCAAAACATGCAGCAGGTATTGTTATTTCGCCCGAACCCATATCTGAAATATTACCAGTGTATGTTCCCCCCAAAACTACTGATTTAGTTGCACAATATGCAATGACAGAATTAGAAAGTCTTGGTTTTTTAAAGATGGATTTTTTGGGACTTAAAAACTTAACGCTTATTGACCGAGCGGTGCAACTTATTCATAAAACGCGTGGCGTTTTATTAGATATCCCTCAATTGCCCTTAGACGACCCACAAACATTTGCCTTGTTATCACGGGGTGAAACTTCCGGCGTATTCCAATTAGAGTCTGATGGGTTAAAAGATGTCTTAAAACGCTTACAGCCAACTAAATTTGAAGATATCATAGCGGTCAATGCTCTCTATCGGCCAGGGCCTTTAGGCTCTGGGATGGTTGATGATTTTATCGAGCGACGACATGGTAGACAAAAAATCGAATATTTATTGGCGGAACTTCAACCAATACTTGAAGAAACGTATGGGGTGATCGTTTATCAAGAACAGGTAATGAAGATTGCGTCTGCTATTGGCGGATATAGTTTGGGCGAGTCAGATATTTTGCGCCGCGCAATGGGTAAAAAGAAGGCCGAAGTGATGGCTGAACAAAAAAGTATTTTTACCAAAAAAGCTATTGCACGCAATTTTAATGCAAAAAAAGCGGGTGAATTGTTTGACTTAATGGCCTATTTTGCAGGTTATGGCTTTAATAAATCCCATTCTGCTGCCTATGCACTGATTGCGTATCAAACTGCATATTTAAAAGCCCATTATTGTGCTGAATTTATGGCATGTCTCATATCACTTGAGGCGCATGACGCAGAAAAAATGGCCTTTTATTTGCAAGAAGCAAAAGCACTCAAACGCACGGTGCTGCCACCCGATATTAATACCTCGTGGCATGCTTTTACCGTAGAAAAAGATGCTTCGGCGCAGGAAGCAATTCGTTTTGGTTTACAGGGCATAAAAAATGTAGGACATACAGCGCTTGATACTATTATCGAAGAACGGAGCAAAAAAGGCCCTTTTAAAGATCTTTTTGATTTTTGTATGCGCGTTGATCTGCGTGTCTGTAATAAGCGCGTTATAGAAAATCTTATTTGCGCAGGTGCATTTGATTCCTTGCCCGGCAATAGAGCACAACAATACGAAGAAGTGTCTAAGATTATTGATCTGGCACTCGAAAAAAAGAAAGAAGCGCTTACCGGGCAAATGGGGCTTTTTGCGACAGCTCCCACCGCTTCACCAGAACATACCGGCTATGCGTTTGCACCGCGCAGCGAGTGGCCCGATAAAGAAAAATTAGAAAAAGAAAAAGAAGTTATTGGTGTCTACATTAGCGCTCAGCCACTCGATAGTTATGACAGTTTCTTGCAATTTTTATCCATCACTCCTTTTGCCAATGCCTTACAAAAAGGTGGCGAGATTATAGGATGCGGCATGCTCAAAAGCAGTAAAGTGGTCACTACCAAAAAAGGGGACAAAATGTCCTTTGTGCAGCTCGAAGATCGTACAGGGTCAGTGGAGCTTATTTTGTTCCCTAAAACGCATGCGCGTATTGCGCATATTTTTGCTGAACATACCATTTTTATTGTAAAAGGTGTGGTAGATGAAGCAAGTAGCTCGATATGCAAAATCAAAGTGAATGACTGCATTCCCTTAGATATACTTATCAAAGAAGGTACAGGGATAGAGCAAATCACGTTAGCGCTTCCCGAAGCCGTTAATGAGTCATTGCTCGCAACTATTAAATCGACGCTTATTAAAGGGACTATACCCTTAAAATTTAAGTTTCGGCAAAACGGGCAAACGCTTTTGCTCGCTTCTCGAGAAAAAATAAGCTACAACGACGCTCTTTTACAGCTTATTTCCCACCATAATATACAAGCAGAAATAAGACTATAATTCTCCTATTTTTCTATTTGACATATTTATCCATTTTGCTAAACTTACTATATACCTTTCATTAGGGGGAATTATGCAATTTTTACTATTTCGCCGAATATTCACCTTTTTAAGCATTCTGATGCTTGTGCCCTCTCTAGAAGCAGGTAATACTCTTGGTCGTATGACTCCAGCACAAAAAGCTGTGGGTGGCGCTCTTGTTACCCTCGCAATTCTAAAAGTTATACAAGCTTATAACAATCCCCCAGCCCAACAACCAGCCCCTGCTCGGCCACAGCTAGCAGCAGCGGCTGCTAGCTCTCAAGCAACTGAACCTGATGTTATTAGCAATTTCTTTTCTCAGATTTCATTAGAACAGAGAATATTGAACAACGATACTTCATTAACCTCATTAGCTCCTGCCTGCAAGCTACCGAGAGAAATGAGCCCGCAAGAATGAGCTCTGATAGAACAGGCTGGTGTAAATACTCAGCAGTGGGTACACGAATTGGGTAGCGCGATAGATGGCATGAAACCTGATCAAGCTCAAAAAATTAAAGAAGATTTGCAAAGACGATTAGAAATGTTTGTAAAACAGTTTCCGAGTTTTATATGCTCAAAAATTTATATACGCTATTGGAAATCTGCTTTGCGGCGAACCATCGTAGATATTACAAAATTTGAAGCAGCAGCTCAAAAGCCATAACGGTATAATTCTAATCAAGAAAGGGATGTATTCCCTTTCTTGATTTTTCTTTTTTTACAACAATTCAGCAGCTAATTTACTTAATTCACTGCGTTCACTGGTTTCTAAGAATACGTTACCAAATATCCCTTGGCCTCTAAACTTTTGACTCACCACGCTTAATCCATTACTGCTAAAGTCTAAATAGGGCGAGTCAATTTGATAGGGGTCACCCGCAAGAATAATCTTACTACCTTCACCAACGCGACTTACTAACGTTTTTACTTCGTGCGGTGTTAAGTTTTGTACCTCATCAATTAAGATATATTGATACGGAATGGATCTCCCCCGCATATAGGTAATAGCCTCTAAGCTAATTACTTTTTTATCGATTAAGTCATCAAGCGCTAATAAAGCCGCTTTGTCTTTATGCGGCTTTTTATCTTTGCCTTTTACAAATGCCTCTCGTTTTTTGCTCTCTTCAGAGGCTTCATCGTGATAAATACCTACATTACGCGAAGCATTTGCCGTATGCACAATAAACTCCATGTTATCGTATACTGGCTGCATCCAACTATGCATTTTTTCGCGAATATCACCCGGTAAATATCCAATATCGGGCCCTAATGGAATCACGGGACGCGAAACAAGTAATTTAGAATACGCATGTTCAATAAGTACTTTATGCAACGCTGCCACCAGCGCTAAGAACGTTTTTCCCGTACCTGCAGGCCCAAGCATAGTAACAAGCTGTATAGAATCATCAAGAAGAAGGTCAAGAGCCATCATTTGCTGTACGTTACGCGGTCCAATAGGCCAATTAAAATGAGGTGATTCAACTGCTTTAAATTGTGTACCACCCAAGTACCGAAAAACACGATTATTATACGCGTTATGCTGACTTTCTACAATCACAAATTCGTTGAGCGTTAATGCGTTACTTGCTGCCAAATTTAACAGTTCATCGGGTATTTCTTTTTTTAACTGTATTGCCGGCACCGGTAACACACTCCAACCTTTGTAAAATTCAGTCTTATCTACCGTGTCAGTAAGATAATCGAAAGCGGGCAACCCAAGCACATCTGCTTTAACGCGCATGTTAAGATCTTTTGAGATAAATTCAACGGTATGGCCCTGTTCCTTAATGCTTAACGCGGTCATTAAAATTTTGTTATCGGGGTCGCTTAAATCCAGTGCACCCTCTATGTAGGTTTTTTCGGGTAAAAACACCACGCGCAAATGACCGCCATTATCAAGGTCAACTCCTTCACGCAATGACCCACGCTGGCGCAACAAATCTAAATTTCTAATTGCTTCGCGTGTGTTGCGACCACGCTGAGTGCTTTCGCTTTTAAAGTGATCTAATTCTTCGAGCACTGTTACGGGAATACCCACATTTGATTTTTCGAAGCTAAAAATGGCTTCTGGGTCGTGTACTAATACGTTGGTATCTAATATATATATTTTATTTTCAGTCATTACTATCCTTATCTGCGGTAAGCGTACCAGAGCACTTTTTAACGAACACAGTACCACACCTGGTCCAATTTAACAACCCTGTTTTTGACAATATTCTCTTGCTTGCAGTATACTCAACAACAGCTATATAATCTAACAAGCTCGGGGAGCTGCATATGCTTAAACGCGTATCTTTCTTTTTTTCTTTTTTTACAGCACCTTTTTTTACCGGTATTCAAACTACATGCCTGTAAGGCATTCTCTAATTCCAACGTTATTAACTCAACAAATAAATAATTTTGTTTTATCCTTACAATGATTAACAAAATTTACTAAGGATTTTTGATATGAACGAACGTAATTTAGATAAAGATATAATGGCCTTGCGCCACTCAGCAGCGCACCTCTTAGGACACGCAGTAAGCGAATTATACCCCAATGCCCTGTTAACTATTGGGCCTGCAACAAAAGAGGGGTTTTTTTACGATTTTTTACCTGAACGCACGTTTAAAGAAGAAGATTTAGCGCCTATTGCAGAGCGTATGCGCAAACTTGCAGACAAAAATATACCCCTTACCCATGAGCAAATCTCAAAAGAAGAAGCGCGCAAACTCTATGCCCATAATCCCTTTAAATTAGAGCTTATTAATGATATTCCTGGCGAAACAGTAGGCCTTGCTCGTCAAGGTGATTTTTATGACCTGTGCAGAGGGGGCCACGTATCAACAACCGGGTTACTTAAGAATTTTAAGCTTACGAGTCCTTCAGGATCTTATTGGCGTGCAGATAGAGAAAAACAAGCCCTGCAACGTATTTCGGGTATTGTATTCTTTAGTGCCGAAGATCTTGCTGCGCACGAAAAAAGACAAGAAGAAGCAGAACTCTATGACCATCGACGCTTAGGAAAACAACTCGATTTATTTTCGTTTCACGAAGAAGGAGTCGGTTTTCCGTTTTTCCATCAGAAAGGGAAACGCGTTCTCACTGTTTTAGTTGATTATATGCGTAAGTTGCAGCGAGAATTCGATTATGAAGAAATTGAAACGCCTACTATGCTCAGTGATACCTTGTGGCGACAATCGGGGCATTATACATTTTATAAAGATAATATGTACTTTTCAAATATTGATGAAGCGAGTTATGCTATTAAGCCTATGAATTGCCCGGGCTCGATATTAATATATAAAAATAAGCCACGATCATATCGCGAGCTACCCTTAAAGCTCGCAGAATATGGCCACGTCCATCGTCACGAGCTTTCGGGCGTTCTCCATGGTCTTATGCGCGTACGGGCGTTTACCCAGGATGACTCGCATACGTACTGTATGCCCGAGCAAATCGAAGAAGTGATTATACAGGGATTAAAACTGGCGCAGCGCATGTTAAAAAAATTTGAGTTCCAGAATGTTACCTATGCTATTTCCACAAAACCAGAAAAAGCATTAGGCAGCGAAGAGTTTTGGAAAAAAGCAACAGACGCACTGATTGGTGCACTCAATAAAACAAATACGCCGTATACTATAAAGCCGGGCGAAGGTGCATTTTATGGTCCTAAAATAGAAATCACTATCGAAGATTCCATGAAACGCAAATGGCAATGCGGTACTATTCAAGTTGACCCCTTTATGCCCGAAAACTTCGATTTAAGCTATGTTGCTTCACATGGTGGTAAAGAACGTCCTATTATTATTCATCAAGCAACTTTTGGTTCTTTAGAGCGTTTTTTTGCTATCGCTTTAGAACATTTTAAAGGCGCGCTACCCTTTTGGCTTGCCCCTGTACAAGCGCGCATTATGCCTATTACTAATGATCATAATGAATATGCTCAAAACCTGTATAATGTCCTTAAAAAAGAACAGGTGCGTGTGGAATTAGATGCATCAGGAGACCCATTAGCAGCGCAAATAAAAAATGCACAACAAGAAAAAATTCCATGGATGATTATCGTGGGCAAAAAAGAAATCGAAAGCAACACCGTAACGCTCAGATATCTTGATGGAAAGCAAGAATTCGGCATCTCACATACAGAACTACTGAGCCGCATAAAAGTACTAAACTCATAAATTTTTTAAGATTTTACTAAAAAATTATTGATTCTCAAAAGTAATTTTTTGTATCATGTAAGTAGATGGTAGTATCTATCAAACCTCACACATAAGGAGAGTATGATGGCTGTGAGAAAAAAGGCTGCAGTTAAAAAAGCAGCTCCTAAACGTAAAGTTGCTAAAAAAGCAGCTCCTAAGCGTAAAGTGGCTGCGAAAAAAGCGGCACCTAAACGCAAAGTTGCTAAAAAGGCAGCTCCTAAGCGTAAAGCTGCTGCGAAAAAAGCGGCTCCAAAGCGTAAGGCGGTTGCTAAAAAAGCAGCACCTAAACGTAAAGTCGCTAAAAAGGCAGCTCCTAAGCGTAAAGCTGCTGCGAAAAAAGCGGCTCCAAAAAGAGCTGCTGCTAAAAAAAGAATGGCTCCTCGTCGGAAACCTGCCGCTAAAAAAGTTGCTGCTCGTAAAAAAGGGGCACCTACATTGGGTGAATTAATCAGCAATGCTATGGGCGGGAATCAATAACCACTCTTTCGAATTATAAAGGGGCACCTGAAATACTCAGTGCCCTTTTTTAATACTTAATTTCTGGGTATCTAAAGATACAAACGGCTCTTGTTTCCATAAATATGCCAGCGCTCGTTTATTTTGACCCCATACCACAAAAAGCCGATTAATATCACGCCACCGCTTTTTTGGAACCAGTTTTTTGAGTGCTTTTTCTGTTTCTTGAGGTGTTTTGGTAGAAACAAGGCCCAGACGATTGGCTATCTTATGCACATGGGTGTCCACACATAAGCCGGGCATTTCGAATCCTTCGGAGAGTACTAAATTAGCCGTTTTTCTCCCTACCCCGTATAAGGAGAGCAAGTCTCCTTCATTTGCAGGGACTTTGCCCTGGAAACGTTCTATCAGTTCAGCACACACCCGTTGCAATGTATATGCCTTACGATGATAAAATCCAATGGGCCTGATAATTTCTTCGAGTTCATTAATGTTCATAGCACGTAATGCCTCTGGCGTGCGTATACGGCTGAAAAGTTGCTTACAAATGGGATAACAGACTCTGTCTCGGGCCCGCAGGCTCAAAAGGCACGATATTAAAATAATAAAGGGATCTCTACCGAAATCCCTTACAAGTAATACAGACATAGGAGGAATCATTGAGCGGGTCGCATGCTCAAGAATATCCAAAATAGTAATAATCTTAGCGTGCACACACTCTCGCTACTTTATATTTTATCCGAGGCAAGCGACTATACTGTTTAGGTAATGATTGGCTCTGTACACCAAAAAGCATCCTCATAAACTGCGCTTTAGGGGAGACCGGTTTATTAAAATATTCGCTTGCCAAACATTTTGATGGTGGCGGAGGCGGAGGTGGTGGCGGTGGTGTTCCTGCATTTACATAATACATGGCACTGAGACCGATTACCAAAAATCCAAAATTTTTATACAACATGTGAGCCCCGTAATGAATTAACCGTTAAGGTATAAAAACGTATATACGTATCGTACCTTAACAAATCCTAAAATCTCTCTATACTTGATGTTAAATAGATCCAGTACAAATATATGCTAAATACCATAAATTTCAATACCATGCTTGAAATAGTTTCATTTTCCCAAAGCCTATTTTCTAGTTCTTCTTCGTTGTTTTTTATCAAAACAGTGGCTTTTTTTGTTAAATTTATCATTTTTAGCTCAGTGGTAAAAAACTTAATTTTCACGAAGACTGCGCAAAAACTCTGGATGCTTATTGGGGTAACCATTTTTAGTATGCTCGTTATTGACGCCAATTGGATTATACGATTACTCCAAACAACGTTTTTCCCAGCTGTATCCTTTACGTTGATTAAAACGTTTACCCAGCTCGGAGCGCCTTTTGCTATTGTTCAATACCTGTGCTTCATCTTATTTTTGGATTATCTCATTCATAAAAGAGTAAATATAAATCTTCATATTTACTATCTCATATCTTTAGGCTGTTTATCTGCTATGGCAACACTTATGGGTTATAACGCTATTTTTGGAGATGCTACGAGCTATATCGCAACTACGACGATATGCCTCCAAATAGCTGCTATATATGACATATTTATTGTTATACCCGCCATAGGTACTATTATTTATCGGATTCATCGATCACAACTTCCTAAAATTTTAAATCATCAGCTGCGTATTTTAGTTAATTATTTAATAGTTCCTCATTTAGTGCTTGAAGCGATTACTACAAACCCTTTTGCTGTCACCAATGCTGGATTCAGGACAAATTATGGACTTATTGCTTTGTCAACGCTTCAGTTAACATACGCCGTTTATTATTGCGCTAAAAAAATGATTCAATTACGTTTTTTGAATAACAAAAAACAAGTAATTTCTAAAAATTCATTCAATTTTATTAAAGATTTTAAAGAAGTTCTTGATCAATTAAGCCATGTGGTTAACACCAATGAGCTCAGCCATATTACACAAAATTTCTTTAAATCGGCATTTGGTATCGCTTTTAACAAAATAAAATTATCTTTGCGAACGCTTGATAAAACTGATACTCAAAGCTCTTTTTTAGAATCAGCTGATACTTTGCATATCTATATCGAAGATTTTTTAAGCAAGCACATGACCCCTGAATTTAAAGGATACTTGTATAACGCAAAAATACTGATAAAAGATGAAATTGAATTTACTAACTTTTATGATGAAAATAAATTACAATCGTTATTGCTCGAATTTTTAAACGCTCTTAATGCCGCTGTTTTTTTACCTCTGTATGAAAAACAAACCCTTATTGGCTATATTATTATAGAGCATGATGCGCGTAAATACCTTTTTACGAACGTTGACCAAGACGAAATGATTGTTTTTGCCGGGTATCTTGCTAATACCATTAATATTGTGCGCACCAGTAATGTTAACCAGCTTATTAAAACAAACAAAGATTTAACTGAAGATTTGTATAATAAACACCAAGAAATACAGCAGTATAAAGAAAGTATTCGTTCTTTTTTAAAGAACTCTCAAGAGCGCAAAATAGGTATTTTATTTTATAAAAATCGTAAATTTAGTTATGGAAACCAGGTAGCGCAAGAGCTGCTGCCTATTAATATTAATGAAGAAGAAGGTACGCCGTTAGCCCAATCATTAAAAAAATTATCTCGAACAGTCTTAGAGTACAAAACACCCCAGTCTCTTTCGACCAAAGACCCTGCGGGGAACAGGCTTATGATTTCTGCAATTCCTAGTTTAGAAGAAAATTATATTATTTTAACGGTGTATTACCCAGAAATTAGCGATATTATTAAATTGCAGCGCGATTTACTTAAAGATCCATCAAATCTGGATTATTTATTATACTTAGAAACAACTAAATCAGGTCAATTAATACATCAGCTTATTCCCGGTAATGGTGAAACGCTTCTTAATTTTAAGATAACGCTCTTGCATATGGCGCTCAGCAAAAAGGCTACGGTGCTTGATATGGCACAAGAAGATCTTATGCCAACGGTAGAGCTCTTACACACTATTAGCTTACGCACGAAGCTGCATATTATTACTCTTACCCAGCCCGAAAAAAACTACGAAACTGCATTTAAGCTCTTTGGCGCTAACCCTCTTTTTGGTGCAGAATATCAAGAGCCTCTTCTTGAAACACTGAATAATGTAGGTACATTATTTATAGAAAATATTGATTTTTTAAGTTTAGAAACCCAAGAGTATTTAGCAGAGTTTTTAACCTATGGATTTTTCCATGTCTTTAAAAGCGATAAAAAAGTTATTAGTAACGTACGTATTTTGTGCTCTACTAAAAAGCCGCTCCAAGAAACCAACCTCTCTAAAAACCTGCTGCGCGTATTAGAAAAAATGATTCTCACTCTCCCACCACTGGTTAATTTGCCCCACACAGAGCTGAATGAACTTGCTGACCGCTTTGTTGAGCAAATAGTTCCGGTACAAGCTATTAACACTATGCTATTTTTAAATGATAAAGAAAAAGAGCAATTGATTAATCAAAATCCCTTTAGTATTGCTGAATTTAAAGAACTTATTCAAAAACGGGTTCAGGCAAAATCTGCAAAACCAGAAGTGTTGCATGAGCAGACGACGTTTCATGGCGCATTAAGTGACCCTGCTATAACGCGGGCTATACGATTAGGGAAAAAGGCGCTCAAAGATCCCGAAGTAATGCAGTTATTATGGAATACGCTACAAAATGAATCTAAAATTGCTACCCTCTTAGGGGTTAACCGCTCGTCAGTAAATAGGCGGTACAAGGAGTATCATACCGCCTCTCAGTCAATCAAAAACACAAACGAATAGCTACTGTTTTTTTTCTACAGTGACGGGCATTTTCGACACGGGAGACACTGGTCCTTGCAATGCAGGATAACTAGGAGTTGACTTACACGCTGGACTTACGGGCCCTTCGATAGACACACGGCGCACTCTTAATCCCTGGCTATATACTATCGACATCGTTCCTACAATAACCATGCCGACAAGCTGCATGTATTTACGATAGTGATTTTTCATACTAACTCCATAGTTTTACAGATAATAACAATATACTTATAATAACTGGTATTATACTATAGGCACAAACTAGGCGATTGGCAAGATAATGCTAGAATTATGGTCTTATATTCACTCTTTTTTAATGAGCGCAGAGCTGCTCCTAATCTGTAAAATAAGTGCCTTTATTATTCAAACCTATATTCTTGTCGCTATTATTAAACATTTTCTCACCAAAAATACAAAAATTGTCTGGTTTCTGATAGCACTTATATTAATAAGTACTCTTATATTGGATGCAAACTGGATTCTTAAATTAGCAAACAAAACAAAAATTACTGAAATCCCCTTCGCCTATCTTGCGCTGTTTTGTCAAGTGGGATACCCCTTCGATATTATCCGGTATATAGCGTGCATAGGATTTTTAGATATTTTAATCCAAAAAAAAAGTTCTCTTAATCTCTCGTGGTTTTATAGGGCATCTATCGCAACGTTAACCAGTATTATTACCCTATTTGTTTATGAATATGTTTACTATAGCGATCCTCTCACCTATAGCCGGGTTTTGAGCGTAATTTATCCTATTCTTTATTTTTATTTGATTGCTGTTTTTATTCCCGCCACTATTTTAATCGCCTATACCAGTACCAAAATCGCATTACCCACAATATTGCATTATCAAATGCATATTATTTTATATTATGTTGTTACTCCGTATACTATTTTAGAAGTGCTTACCACTAATCCTTTTACCTTATTTACCCACACACCCCTGCGAAGTAACTATTTTTTTATTAGCATTTCTACGATTCATTTGGCTGCAACACTGTATTATTGTATAAAAAAAATGGCTCTTTTACGGTTTTTGAATATCAAGCAACAAGTTATTGCTATTCATGCATTTACCTTTATTAAAAACTTTAAAAATATTTTAGATACCTTACACCATGCAACCACCGAAGCCGAGTTGATTAAAGTTGCTCAAGAATTTTTTCAAACTTCTTTCTCTTTACCTGCCAATACCGTACAGCTGGTAATACGCGACCACGAAACAACAGACAGTACGATTATTGAGCAGTTTTTAACGATAACAGCAACTTCTCATCTCAAAAACTATATTGCTTCAACAAAAATACTCCTCTATGATGAATTAGAGTTTACTCTTTTTTATGATAATGACCCCCTACCCACCGAAGCATTTTCTTTTTTACAAAAGATAGATGCGAGCCTTTTTTTACCGCTCTATAAAAAACAAACAATTATAGGATATATTACCCTCCCTCGTACCGGCATTTCTAATCTTTTTACCAATGTTGATCAAGATGAAATGATACTATTTGCTGAGTATTTAGCAGCCACCATAAATACGTTACGCACCAAAACAATCAATACACTCATTAAAAAAAATAAAGAATTAACCGAAGAGCTCTATACTAAAAATCAAGAAATCAACCAGCACAAGGAAAGTATTCGCTCTTTTATAAAAACACTATCCGAAAAAAATATTGGAATACTATTTTATAAAAATCAGACATTTTCTTATGGCAATCATGCAGCAAAAATACTGATCCCTCATAATTTAAATGACTCACCTTTATTAAAAAAACTTGCTCAATCAACCCTGACTTATAAACAAGCACAAGCTATTTCCCTACAAGATCACTCAAATACGCTTATGATAAATGCTATACCAAGCCTTGAAGCAAACCAAGTAATTCTTACTGCTCATTATCCTGAAATAACAGACATTCTGACAGCTCAAAAACATTTATTGAAAGACCCTTCACACCTTGATTATCTTGTTTACTTAGAGACTACCCAATCCGGGCAACTTATCAATCAACTAATACCCGGTTCTAATGAATTATTATTAAACTTCAAAATAAATCTTTTGCATATGGCACTCAGTAAAAAAGCAGTATTACTCGATATGGCAGCCGAAGATCTGATGCCTGCCGTAGAGATATTACACCACATTAGCTTACGCTCTACGTTAGAAATAATGCATATTACCGCACCCGAAAGAGATACTGAGTATGCTTTAAAATTATTTGGCGCTAATCCATTGTTTAATTTACCCGAGTCATCCGCTCTTTTAGAAAAATTACATGATAATGGTACCTTATTTATCAAAAATATTCATTTACTAAGCTATGCAACACAAGAAATTCTTGCTGACTATTTAACGTATGGTTTCTTTTATAACATCAAAAGCACTAAAAAAATAATATGCAATGTGCGTATTATATGTGCAATATTAGACACGAGTCACCGTATACCATTACATCCCAAACTATTCAAGCAACTAGAAACTACCACTATCTCATTACCACCATTAAAAACACTGACAACAGCAAATAGTGCTACGCCCGCTCCTGATATTAGTATTAATGAATTTAAAAATATGATTCACGAGCAGGTTACCAATAATGCTTTATACAAAACTATTCATCATAGTACTGGCGAGGCAATACTTGATCCTGATATCACTGCAGTGGTTAAACTGGGCAAAAAAGCCCTAAAAAATAAAGAAAGTATGATTTTGTTATGGAATACCTTTAAAAATCAATCAAAAATTGCTACGCTTTTGGGAGTTAATCGATCTTCTGTGCATAGACGGTATAACACCTATTTCACCACCGAAAGCTGCCATGACAAGAGTAGAATATCTTCAAAAAATAACACCCTTCCTCACCCACCTTAAAATAGAGAAAAATGTATCTAAACATACGTGTCGTGCGTACCAAAGTGACTTAAACCATTTAAATACTTTTTGGCTTTCACTCGAAAAACGAGAACCACAAGAATATACCCTCCGCACAACAGTCGAACGCTATCTTGTGGCGCTCTATCACAAAAAAATTTCCAAAAGCTCCATTGCACGTAAAATGTCCTGTTTTAAAACTTTTGAGCGCTTTTTGTTAAAACAAAATATTGCACTCAATCTCACCCTTACTCGACCACGCGTTGATAAAAAATTGCCCTCATTTTTAAGTATTGATGAAATTACGTATCTTCTCGATTCAGTAAAAAACGAAACAATGCCAACACAGCGCCCGTATCGCGATAAAGCTATCTTTGAATTACTCTACGCTACCGGTATCCGGTGTTCTGAACTCACTACTATCCGTATGTCCGATCTTTCGTTAGAGAGTAAACAAATACGGATACATGGCAAAGGCAAAAAAGAACGTATTGTTATTTTTGGTACAAAAGCGCACGAAAAACTGATGGCATATTTAGCCCATGAGCGAGCACTATCATTAAATCCAACTGAGTATCTTTTTCTTAATTACCGCAATGAACCGCTTACTACACGATCTATACAACGCATTTGTAGTATGTTTGGTACATTACTAGCGCAACCACGCACAATAACACCTCATATGCTACGCCACTCGTGCGCTACTCATTTACTGAACCAAGGCGCTGATTTACGATTTGTGCAAGAGCTGTTGGGCCATGCTACCCTAGCAAGTACTGAAAAATACACCCATGTATCGCTTGAAGACCTTACCCGTCTTTGCGATACGAAACATCCAGCCCTTACTGCTGTATCTGAGTCATAATTACCCCTATGCAACAAACAAAACTTTTTTTTAAACGATTGTATATTCTTCTATGTATGATGGGACTCTTTGCTGCTAGTATTGTTATTCGCCTTTTTCAGCTACAAATTACCTATTCATTGGAGTTCTTCCGTAAAAGCCAGAACAACTTTATGCGTTTTGAAAACATTCTCTCTCCTCGTGGCGCAATATTAGATATTCATGGCATACCACTCGCTACCAATAGGCCTATTATCACTGTTTATTGGCAAGGGACAGGTAATAAAACACTCTCTAACGAACAAACAAGTGTAATTTCGTTACTCGAAGCTATTTTAGAAAAACCCTTAGAACCTTTACTACAATCGCTCCAATCAGCTGAAAAACGCTCACGAAAAATAGCACTGACGTCAGATCTTTCTTTTGACCAATTAAGTCGGTTGCTTGAACAATTCCCTGATCATCCTAATATTGCCATCGAAACTCACTTTAAACGCTTTTATCCTTACGCTACATTGGCATGTCATATTTTAGGCTATATTACCAATTTACAACAAGAATCAACCGGTAAAATGGGCTTAGAAAAAAAATATGAAGAACTGCTCAAAGGAATCCCCGGCAAACATGTCAAAACCGTTAATTCCACCGGTAATTTTATAGCAACAAAAGAAGTACACAGAGCATGTGCCGGCAAAGATTTACAGACAACAATTGATCTTGAATTACAACAAATAGTAGAAGAAGTTTTTCCGCAAGATTGTCGTGGCTCTTGTATTATAATGAACCCTGTTGATGGCGATATTTATGCCTTACTTTCACGCCCGGTGTTTGATCCGAATATCTTTTTATCTCCCTTATCTGAGGATACCTGGCAAGAGTTACAAGTTACTAAGCCCTTTCTTAACCGTGCCTGTGTCGCTTCGTATCCGCCTGCATCGCTGTTTAAATTGGTATCCCTTGCTGCAGCACTCGAAAACGGATTGGCTACAGAAGATTCTACCTGGTACTGTCCTGGGTATTCCACCTTTGGTGGTCGCCGTTATCATTGTAACAATCATAAAGGGCATGGAACGGTAAACACTGAACAAGCCTTAGCTAAATCCTGTAATATTCCGTTTTATGAGCTCGGTAAACGCATGAAAATTGATATGCTTGCTGATTATGCTCATCGCTTTGGGCTTGGTGAGAAAACCAATATCACCCTACCCGAGGACACGGGATTTGTACCTACCGCAACATGGAAACGGCACGCGTATAAAGAACCCTGGTGGCCGGGCGAAACATTGTCTGCCATGATTGGACAAGGATTTTTATTAGCAACGCCGATACAAACGGTATGCATGGTTGCTGCTATTTGCGAAGGATCACTTGTTACACCGCGCATTTTAATAGATGAGCCCATTCAACGAAAGCCGTTAAACATCCACACCTCAACCCGCAAATTTATAAAAAGATCCATGAAGCGCGTGGTAAAAGATGGTACTGGCCAGCGATTAAATAGATTGCGTAATATGCGCATGTATGCAAAAACAGGTACTGCGCAGGTAAGTAGTTTAGATTTGCGCGCAAAAAATAATAAATACCTAGAGCACGCCTGGTTTGTTTCTCATTTTAGGTATAAAGATAACCAACCTCTCGTAATCGCCGTATTTGTCGAAAACGTGGGATTGTCTGTATTCGCCACCACTATTGCAAAAAATTTTATTGTTAAGTATTGCGCGGCGTGCGATCATACAATAAAACAATAAGGGCCTGAAATTTTATTTCAGGCCCCTTTAATACGTATGCAAAATAAAATTATGCTTCAGCGCGTTTTACTTGAGCAACTTTTTTTGCCAAACGGCTTAATTTACGAGCAGCAGTGTTTTTATGCATTAAATGCTTGCCACGTGCACGCCCTAATTGCGCAGCTACATCATTTAACAATTCTGTAGCGTTGTCTGAATTTTCTTTTACCGCCAATAGAACTTTTTTAATTGCTGTTTTAATCGCTGTTTTACGTGCTAAGTTCTTTTTACGACGCTTTTCGTCTTGTAATGTACTTTTTTTAGATGACTTTAAATTTGCCATAATATTCCATATACTTCGACACGCTCCCGACCTACACCAGCTACGGCGGGCATGGCGGGGTTAGCGGCCAGTGTTAAACAATTTTTTGTACTTTTTTTGCCTTCACACACTTGGTACATACTTTACCAGCACATACCTCACCAGTGGAGCACCCAACAATGGTATATCTCATTTTGTGTACATTAGGATATACCCATTTTTTTGTACGATTTTTAGCATGGCTGACAATATTAGCCACTTGAGGCTTTTTACCACACACTGAACAGATACGTGACATATCTTCTAAATCCTTTCACTAGAGATCATGCGTTACCAAGTATAGATATAGTGTACCCGATTTAGCATTTTTTTCAAATCAAGCGCCTATTTTTCTGTATCTTGGCTTACCGCAACGAATGCTCTTCTCGAGGCGTAATCCCCAATAATTGGTATATTTCGCCCGCTTGTAATGTTTCTTTATCCAACAACTCAGTAGCCAATAAGTCCAACTTATCACGGTTTTGCAACAAAAGCTGCTTCGTTTTTTGATATTGCTCTTCCAATATCCGACGAACTTCCTCGTCAATCAACGTAGCGGTCTCATTTGAATGCTTTTCATGATAAATGACCGGGCCCAATTTTTCTGACATACCATAGTGGCATACCATACGATAAGCAATCTCAGTAGCCGATTTAAAATCGCTACCAGCACCTGTCGAAATCTTATTAAATACAATCTCTTCAGCCACACGGCCACCTAAAGCAACCATAACAGAAGCGAGAAGCTCCTCTTTTGACGTAGAATATTTATCCCGCGCAGGTAGCCAATGGGTCACCCCGAGCGCTCTCCCCCGAGGGACAATAGTCACTTTATGCAAAGGCTCCGTATCTTCGGGCATCAAAAGCAGCGTAAGCGCATGTCCTGCCTCATGAAACGCCGTCATTTTACGCTCCTCCGGGGACATAATCATTGTTTTTAATTCTTTACCCAGAATAGCCTTATCCCGAGCTTCCTCAAAATCAGCAATGGTCACCGTGGTCTGATTATGCTTAGACGCGTTAATAGCCGCTTCGTTAATTAAATTGGCTAAATCTGCACCAGTAAACTGAGGCGTACCACGCGCTATTTTGTGCAAATCAACTTCAACATCTAATTTAACATTTTTAGCATGTACCCGTAAAATCTCTTCACGGCTCTTTAAATCAGGATACGGCACTTCAACACGACGATCAAAGCGACCCGGACGTAATAATGCTTTATCAAGCACATCAGGTCTATTAGTTGCAGCCATAACAATAACCGGCGTTGCCGCAACATCAAAGCCATCCATCTCAGTAAGAAGCTGGTTTAATGTTTGCTCCCGCTCATCATTGCCTCCTCCAAGACCGCCCCCCCGCTGACGCCCTACGGCATCAATTTCATCAATAAATACGATACTAGGCGCATGCTTACGCGCTTGAGCAAATAAATCACGAACACGAGCAGCACCAACACCCACAAAAATTTCAATAAAATCAGAACCACTAATACTAAAGAATGGGCAATTTGCTTCACCAGCAACGGCACGCGCTAATAACGTTTTACCATTCCCCGGTTCACCTACCAGTAATATCCCATGCGGTATTTTTGCCCCTAATTTACGATATTTTTCAGGGTTTTTTAAGAAATCTACTACATCTTGCAGCTCTTCTTTAGCTTCCGCTACCCCTGCCACAGAATCAAAAGTTACTTTAATCTGCGAAGGCATAAACATTTTTGCTTTACTTTTACCCATGGTAAATACATTATTACCACCGCCACCCGAAGAACGCGCTTGGCGAATAAAGAACCATATAAAAATACCTACCATTCCTAATGATATCATCATTAAAATATGCCAGAGTGATAGCTGGTTAGCAGGAGCGACAACGGTAAATTCCACCGCATGGTCACGTAATTTTTCCCAATTTAAACCATTTTGTGGTATGGTAGTCTCAAACTGAACAGCACCTTCTTTATCAGTCATTATGCCTTCAACATCATTTCCTTTAACCACAATCATTTTTACTGCATTTTCATCAACCTTTTTTAAGAATGACGAATAGCTCAAAACCTCTTTATTGCGTGATTGGTCAACAAGGTAGGTCAAAGCGATTAACCCCAAAACAAAACAGCCAACCAATATCACCACACGGCGCGATCCGCCTTTAAAATCATTAAAATTAAATTTTTTCTTCATACAAACCTTAGAAATAATGCTTCGCTCACCGCGGCGGTGAACTAACCGTTAATACCTTATTTTGATAATGTATATGAGTATACAATAAAATAGTCTTTATTGCTACCACCAAGAGCCAAATGAGGACCATGCTGGATATGAACAATGATCAGTTGCAGGAGTAAGATAATAAAAAGCATGAGTATCACGATGTATCACCGCAATTCTACTACTGCGCCCTTTTTCGCAGCCACAAACAATAAAATAGCCACACGGTGACCATCGTGGATCAACTTTATCCCCCTCGTCATAGGTTAACTGCTCAGAAAGCCCCGTTGCTCTATCGAGCACCATCAGCTGCATTACTCCTTTAATCCGTTGCGAATAAACGATTTTCCCTTCTTTTTGAGACACATCAGGAGCAACGCAATATCCCCCTTTAGTAAGCGGTTGCAGAGCACCCGTGGTATGCTCCCAACAATACAAAGAACCACCCGAACAAAAAATAACATCGCCGGTATCTAAGAGAGTTGGATGCGTACAGGGTTGCTCTTTATGAACAATACGCTCATGTCTGCTCCGCTTTAATGCTTCATCATAGGTATATTTCCATAAAGACCCCGATCTACAATAGACCGCTGTATTACCCTGCGTAGCGCACGATATCCCTACACACGTGCCTTCTAAATCAAACAGCGGTATTTTAATGCCTTTTTTATCTAACTTCATACATCGTACATTAGAAGGCGTGAATTCAGAAAAAAACAACTGTTCTTCGTTATTGTGTGTATGCCAGAGGGGCGCCACTAAAATCCGCTGTGATGTGAGCAGTGTATGTTCATCATTTCCCAGCCAATCACTCGTACAAAGATACGATATTCTTTTACCTAATCGATCTTTGCCTCTTTTAATATACGCAATACGAGTTATAAACGGAGCTTCTTGGCCACCTAATAATTCTTTCCACAGGGTACTCGATAATTCATGTGCTTGCTGCGCGCTCGTTGCCGACGACAACTCCTGTTTTTTGCCTTTCACCATTTCTACTTGCGTAGCGTCATATAACCGCCATTCAACAGCAACCCCTTCTTTTATTTTTAATTCGCTCATAAATAAGACGAGCGGATAGCCTTGCGTAAAAAGATCATTAATATCTTTTTTGTGCTTAGGAAGCACTGCGGGCACCACATCAAATACAAACTGCTTACTGCGTTCGATATCTTTTTTAACAGTCGCCATTATCTGCTGTAAAGCATCGTTATGGGGAGATAAAATTCCCCCATATATGCGCATCGGCTCATTTTTTACATACCGAATTGCATCATCACTCCCAATAGTAATGGTGTCTTCTGCGTGTAATATCAGCACTCCAAGGAATGCAAAAAATAGACTATTTTTCATGATCTAAACTCTACTGTTTTTGTGTAAGGTTTTATTGTTTGTGGATATCGCGCATGTACCAACGCTGCGCGTACGGCAGTATCAAATGCCAACACTCCTGATGTGCGAATAAATTCATAGACACTTGTTCCATCGGGATTAATAGTCACGCGCACCGTACAGACAAGCCCTTTTTTTAATCCTTGTGGCAAAACCCAGTACTGAATTAAAGAATTATATACGGGCTCATATTCTGGCACACTGCCTGTTTCGACAAAAATAGGCGTATCTTCTGTATCTTCTTGCTCAACAGGATGCTCTTCAGGAACTGATTCTGGTTTAATTTCTGCAATTTTTGGCGTGTCTTTTGTTTGTGGTTTAATTTTTTCTTGTCTACCTTGTTTAATAGGAGAAAACAACGGCACTTCAGCGGTGTTACTCACTGTTTTTTTTACCGGCCGATTTTTTAACGAAGTAGCCGGATATAAACTCTGTAAAGCATGATTCATTTTTTTGGACGTTTGCTGCGCACCCCGTGCATTGCGTCCTTTAGGTGTACGCCTTGCTGCAGGCCGCGCAGCCTTTTTATCCGTGCTCACTGAGCTTTTTCCTGAAGTACTCGCAGTGCGTGTAAAAATAACCGGCGCATTATTATCGCTAATAATGACTGATTTTTGATCAGTCTGATAGATAAAAAAAACGCTTACCAAAAATATAAGATGAATACTGACTACGCCGGAGGTTATTTTAAGCAGCGCGACGTCCATCTTCTTTTTGCATAGCCATCGCAACACAACGCACCCCTGGGATACTCTTGATTTTACTTACTAATGCACCAACTTTACCCCATACATTATGCGCATCAGCTTGTATAAATACTGTACGCCCTGCAGTCACATTAATAGAACTTTCTATGGTTTTTAACAATATTTCTTGAGTACACGGTTTACCATTTAAAAATAATTGATTATGCACATCCAATGCTACTACTAATTCTTCGGGTGTTTTACCCGTGTCATGACTTTTACCTTGTGGTAATTCTATTTTAATCGCATTATGCACAATAGGAGTTGTCACCATAAAAATTACGAGCAATACCAACAATGTATCAATGAGCGGTGTTAATGAGACTTCTGGCAAATGAGCCAGGGCTTTTCGACGTTGACGTTTTGATCGTTGCATTCTACACCTTTGTTTATTGCGCTGAACGGCTTATCACCCAATTCATTCTATCTATTAAAGCAATCATCTGATTTTCAGCAAAGCGTACTTTGCTGGTGATATAGCTATACATAAAGAGCGCTGGTATAGCTACAATAAGGCCTGTTAACGTTGCTACCAATGCTTCTGCAATACCAGGAGCAACCGTAACAATATCAGCAGATTGTTGCTGACTAATACGCATAAACGAATGGATCAATCCCCACACGGTACCAAAAAGGCCAATCAGTGGCGCCACTGTAGCGCTTACCGAAAACACCGGTAAATAGTGTTCTTCTTGTAACATTGCCTCGTGTAATGCCTGCTCCAAAATATCAGCAACCGCTGCTACATCTTCTTTGCGCACAATAAGTTTACCGGTAGCATCGTGCTCTGCCACCGAACGCAATACGTGCACACCACGCGCTATAATAAAACCGGGCGCCGTTGCATGGAATTGCACCGCATATTGCATAATATGATCCACCGTATCACACTGACGCATTGCTTCGATACTCTCCTGGAATTGTTTTTGTCGTCTCCGTTGTAGTAACCATTTATATATAAATAATGTCCAAGAAAGAATTGACATTATCAGCAATGATAGCAATACAAAAATACTCATTGCATCCGATTGTCGAATAAGCGTAAATAAATAATTACCCGAAAACATACATTTCTCCTCTACTTATACTATAATCACCCCTAGTCTATAATTTTTTAGCCTCTTGCGCAATAATACGCAATAATCGATCTTTATCACGAATGCCCCGATTGATTTGTACACTATACGCAAAGTTAACCAATTTACCAACGAGTGGACCAGGAGTATATACAGCGACTAAATCACGCCCTTGTATAAGGGGCTCTTCGGGTCTTTCATATACACCCTGTTTTTGTGCCTGCTCTACAAAACGATCTATATCATCAATAGGTCCGGTGAGTGGCGTATGCGCAGAACCATTTCTCCCTCTTCTGTCAGCATATGCCAGTAAGCTCAACTCACGAAGGGTAAGGGGATATATTTTATGCGCTAAGCGTTTATATGCTGCCCCTGATGCATGTTGCTTTACAAACGAGCCGGGCATCATATGATAACGCACTAATACACTGACTGCTTTTAAAAGATCATTATTTTCGGTTATTCGTTTTAATAATGCTCGCGCAAATGGCACTCCCGCAATCTCGTGCCCGTAGCTTTTTATGCGACCATCAGCATCCTGGGTTGTAGTGGTAACTTTACCAAGATCATGGCAAAGCGCAGCATACATCAGAGTAAGTTTTTCGGTGCTATTCTTATACTGTCCGTGTGCTGCCGCATCAAGCGCTTGCATAGTGTGCTCAAATACATCTCCTTCAGGATGCCATTGAGGCGACTGTATAATGCCCCGTGTTGCTGCAAGTTCGGGTAAAATTTCGTGCACACGCTTAATGTGCGCAATCCAGCGCAATGCACGTGATGGTGACCGTGATTTTAAAAAAAGTTTTTCAAATTCCACCTCGATACGCTCACGCGCAATAGTAGTGATATCCATCGTTTTACATACTTCCTCGAGCGCAGGGTCAACCGTTGCATCAAAGCGACCGATAAATTGCATTACTCGGTAAAAACGTAAGGGATCTTCAATAAACTTTTGGGTATTCGGTGACCGTAAAATACGTTTTTGTAAATCGTGCAGCCCATTAAAGGGATCGACAAGCGTAAAAGAACCAAGTTCTATGGCCATAGCATTAATAGTCACATCACGACGCTCGAGCGCCTGCTCTATGGTTAAAGAAGCATCTATTTGCACTTGCGGCTTACGCCCTGCGCTATCAGTACGGGGCAGTGCCCATTCTGCGTTGCTATGTTCTAGACGTAATACACCAAATGATTTGCCTGCTTCAATAACTGTCCCTTGTTTTGCTAAAATACCGTGTAATTCTTGCAAGGTAAGACTGTGCACTTCTAAATCTAAGTCATGGGGGATGTCCCCTAAAAGTATATCGCGCACTGCACCACCAACAAGATACACTATGCCTCCTGCAGTTTGTATATCCTGTACAATGGAAATAATGCGCGGTTCCTTGGCAAGTAAATCCTGCACTTTTCTTGTTTGCTCACTTGTTAAAGCCATTCTAACCCCTCCAACTCTTGAAAATTACCCACTCAAAAAGATAAACTTATACTATAAGATTATAATTAAAAAAGGGAACAGTCGCATGCAGAACATAAAAAAGTTTTTTATCGTAAGTGCATTTATCACCACAAGTGCCTATCCGGTCTCGGGCATAGAAAAAGCCCAAATTAATGCGTGGATTAAAAAGAATAACCTCAATCTGTATGGCGAACCAGCACATACTATCTACAAGACAAATGTTCTTTGTTGCAAGCCCGGTAGTAAAGAATTAATGACTACATACGAATATATTATTGCAAAAAACCCTAAAAAACCGTGGGCAGCGGTGATTGTAGATAAGCCTGTATCAAAAATAGAAAAAGCACAAATTGATGCGTGGATCAAAAAAAATAATCTTAATATCTACGGTGACAAGCAAAATACACGCTATACAACAAACGTACTGTGCTGCAAACCAAACAAAGAACTTATGACCACCTACGAATATATTATACATAAGCACAAAAGTGATGCTGTTAAGCCATGGTCAACCATACAAATAGTACCAGAAAAAGTACTTGCGTGGCTCAAAGCGCATGGCTATGATGAGTACGGCAATGCAAAAGGCACCGTCTATAAAACAAGTCCCATTACGTCAACTATGAGTCAGTATGACCTAATTCGCAAAAACTGCCCTAATAAACCATGGAACGACTATCTCAAAAAAGAAACTCGCTGTATTTCAACTCCTCTTGCGAAAGCGTCATGAATTGGTATGCTATCGCTATACGGAGATACCCATGAAAAATCTATCAGTAATTATTACTACTATTCTGTTGCTTGCCAGCATGCCAATGTGCTCTATTTCTAAAAAAGAAAAAGCGCAGATTAATAAATGGCTTGAGTTAAACAAAACAAAAGTAAATCAATATGGAGACGCACACGGTACTGTGTATAGAACTAATATTCTTATTAACCAGAGCACCGGTGCCCCTAAAACGGTACACGAATACATTAAAGAAAAACATCCTACTGCTCCTTGGTCAGCAATAAAAGTAACAGCAACACCCCCGTCAGAACGTACAAAAAAAGCTATGAATAAATGGCTGAGAGCTAATCATTTAAATATCTATGGTGATCCCGAATTTACCTGGTATACAAGAGGAGAAAATCCTCTTATTATGAATGGTACAAAAGTTACTCCCGAAGAACGAGTAAATCGCTTATTTCCTCATAAGCCGTGGAAACCAAAAAAGAATAAATGAGCAATTGCAAACTCTACTATTCTTTAAAACTTCTTGGTATTATAGGAGAGAATCCTTTAACGAGCGAGAGTGTCATGAAAAAAATTATTTTTTTATCTTTTATATTTGTAGCGCCTACATACACGTGGGAATGGCCCAATGTAAGCAGTTATTTTAAAAAGAAAGAAACCGAAGCTAAAACACAAGAATTCGCATTATCACCGGATTCTACCGTATTTATCACCAATGACGAAGGCACTATAACCTGTAAAGGCTGGAATCAAAATAAAATTATGGTCGAGACCATAAAAAAGGGGCCAAAAGAGCATTTTGAGCATGTGCGGATTAACATTACTACAACGCCTAAACAAATAACTATTGCGCCTCAGTTTGATAACGGAGTAAGCAATTTTCCCATTGACTTTATTATCATGGTTCCCAAACATTGTGCACAAATTACTGCATTCATCCAAAAAGGGAATATAAAAATCAAAGAGTGTCCTGCGTCGCTTGAACTCAGTGTAGAGCAAGGAAATGTAGCAGTACACCATGCAACCCGCACGGTAACTGCAAAAACAAATGCCGGTAATATTAAAGTAAAACAAAAGGCGCTGCCTGAAACAGAAACAATTTTTATCGAAGCAACCAAAGGCAATGTCTTATTAAAAACAGCGCCTAAAATACATGGTAATCTCCAAGCAAAAACAACGCACGGTGTAGTATCGTCTTCTGTCTATATCACTCTTGAACCCCAAACAACCAAATTAAACAAAGAGTACTGGGCACGTATTAAAAAAGAAGTAATCGGCGCATTGGGTAATGGCGGCGCACCCATTACTATCGATGTAACGCGGGGAAATATTGCTATCGAAGAATTATAAAAAGTAAGGATATCTATGCATCATATACCATTAAAAAATCGCAGTTTAGTGGGCATGTTTTTCTTAACCATCATTACGTTCGGCATTTATTATCTGTATTGGACGTATAAAACTAAAAACGAAATTAATAGCCTCGGTGGCACAATACCAACTTTTTTGTTTGCAATTTTACCGTTTTTTAATATTTACTTTCATTATTGCTATGCACGGGAGTTTGTAAAACATATTTTACATCAAGAAGATACCGCTCTTATAATAGCATATTGGCTGTTATTGCTCTGCTTACCCGTAATCTCGATGTTCGCTGTGCAATATTCATTAAATAAATATCAAAGCCAGCATAATTAGGGCCTTTTTTTATTAAAATACCTTGTTGTTATGAATAATCGTATACTAAGTATAAACGGTTATTTTCAGCAAAAAATTAAGCACATAAATCTTGGGGCTTTTATCGTAGCACAATGCTCTATCCGTTTTTTATAAAATGTGTACACTTAAAATCGAAAAATATGGATTGTAATAATAACCAAGCAAGCGATTAATAAAGGGCCCTTATGTATAAAAAACTCCTATTTGTTTCGTGTATTTTTGTAACGCATTTGTTACCGAGTCTTACATGTAACACAACGCATGAATCGATTAATGCAACTACCCATAAGCTTACTATTACATGCGCGCCACAAGCGCAAGAATTGCTGTTCCATGACTCTTTATCAGTATCCCTAGATAATCCTCATTATGACATTACAGAATGGAAGGTATTAAATACTCCCATTTCTAAGTACACAACTACCTTTAAAGACACACGACTTGTCTATGCAGACCCTACCACCATACAAGTACTGGTACACGAAAAAAGTGCAACAAAAATACCAGTACAAGTGCGTTTACAGTACGTAACAACAATGACACCAACACCTGCAGAATATTTTTTTCAGTTACCGGTACCAGCGCTGGATACTACTACCGTAGAAAAAAAAACTGCGGGAGCTCAACAAAAACCAGTATCTGAGCACTCTTTAAAAACGCTTATTTTTGGAAAAATAAAAGATACCATACATGATTTATTTACGCAGGTAAAAGCGTGGTCTGTACAGATTACTAATCATATTCAAGGCGCTCATTCTTTATTACTCCAAATCTTTCTTATTTTCTTACTTGGCGTACTTATGAGTCTTACACCCTGCATTTACCCTATGATTCCCGTTACCATTGGTATTTTACAAGCAAGCAGTGCTACTTCATTCTGGAGAAATTTTTTAATAGCGTTCTCATATACTATAGGCGTAGCGTCAACCTTTTCAGTTCTTGGTTTACTTGCGGCTACAGGCAGTGCGCAATTTGGACAACTGGCGGGTAGCCCTATTTTTATTATTATTATTGTAACGATTTTGGGCTATTTGGGACTTTCGATGTTTGGATGGTACACTATGTATATCCCTCGCTTTTTGCAACCAAAACAGAAATCTATTAAACAAGGATCGCCATTTTCAGCGTTTATTTTTGGTGCTATTAGCGGAACTATAGCCTCCCCCTGTTTATCTCCAGGACTAGCCTTTGTTCTTACTATTGTTGCGTCGCTAAAAAATATGCTACTGGGGTTATTATTATTATTTGCCTTTGGTGTTGGTTCTAGTTTGCCATTGCTTATTATTGGCACATTTTCTAGTTCTTTAAATGTGTTACCAAAAGCAGGTACTTGGATGGTTGAAGTTAAAAAGCTCTTTGGATTTATGCTTTTTGGTATGTGTTTTTATTATCTTCATGTTATTATTCCCCTGCCAGTATTACTGGGCATTATCAGTTCCTTTTTAGCAATAAAAGGGGTCTGGTACTTTATGCAAGTCAAAACCCATGATAGTAAACGTATTAAGCGATACAAGAATGGAATGGGTTTTATTCTTATTATAAGTAGTATCGTACTGGTCTTCCATGCATCCAAAGATTGGACATGTACATCTGAGCATCAAACCCCCTCGGTATGGCTAACCGACTACGCATATGCACAAGAACGGGCTAAAACTGAACGTAAAAACATCTTGATTGACGTAACTGCAGACTGGTGCTCTGTATGCAAATTGATCGAAAAAAAAATACTCAATGCACCTGAAGTAGTCGCTGCGCTCGATACTGTTATTCCTGTTACTGTTAACAGTACTCAGACAACCAGCGAACCCTATGCTTCGCTAAAACAGAAGTATACTATTGTCGGTGTACCAACGCTCTTATTAATAGACGGCCAAACGGGTGAGCTGATAAAACGATGGGGCAGTGAACTAGCAGAACTTGATATCAACGAATTTATACGCCAATTACAATAACAAGCGCAAAAAAGGGGGCTGTATAAAACAGCCCCCTTTTTTGCGCTTACTTTTCAAAATCTTCTTTTAATTTACGGAGAGGATCCTTATTTTCATCAGGACGGTCACGTTTGCTTAATCTGCGCTCTTTTTCTTTGCGTAATTCAGCTACCATTTTATCAATGACTTGCGAAATAACGAGGTACATATCTTTACCTTCGGCATGCGCCATTAAATGACCATGCGGTAAATTTATGCGTAATTCAACTCGGTGATCACCCCGTAATTTGTGTTCTTCCAGTACCAGATCTACAAAAATAGGAGTATGTTCGGTGTTAATTAATTTATCTAATTTAGCCAACTCTTTATGGGCATGGCTTTCAAGAGCCGGTGTTGGTTCCATATGACGAAAAGCAATACGTATGTTCATACTATTATTCTTTCTGTTAAATTGAATAATTACTGCTTTTACAGTACCATAAATAATCATTTGCTAGCAAGACTTTTAAAAACAGATAAGGACAACTACTATGGTAAAAAAATACGGCGCCTTTATTCTTGCAATGCCCTTTTTGGCAGGAATGGCTAACCCTGTAATAAAATTACCTATACTGCAAACCCCTGCTCAGAAAAAGATAACGAGACACCCAAATAGCGAATTTTTGGTCCGCATTACCTATGATAGTAAGGGTACGCCGCATGTTCGAGCAATCCCTATTATTTAGTAATCGCATGGTAATTTTTTTTATAATGAATAACTGAAGATGCTATTGACTCCCCAATATTCAAATCGCTAAAATAAGCATAATATACAGGAAAGTGAGAATAATGGCAAATAATCTTCATATACAGGGCTCTATCAGTATCCCCGAGCATGAGTTAGTAATCGAAACGAGTAGGGCTGGAGGTCCTGGGGGACAACATGTTAACAAAACAGAGTCTCGCGTTACTTTGCGCTGGAACATTACACACACAACAGCACTTACTGATGAACAAAAAGCACGCGTTTCCCAGTACTTCCATAATACCGTAACCGAAGAAGGCGATATTCTTATTATTACCGCTACGGAGCGCAGTCAGCATCAAAATAAAGAGCTTGCCTATAAAAAATTAGCAGAATTATTACGAAAAGCGTTATATATTCCAAAAAAGCGAATCGCAACAACAGTTTCACAATCCACAAAAGAAAAAAATATTCAACAAAAAAAAAAGAGAGCGTTAATAAAAAAATTTAGAAGTAAAATAAGTCATGACGAATAAGGGGGAGTGTCTATGTGTTTTTCGTCAAACGCAAGTTTTGTTGCTGCAGGTACGCTCGCAGTCATTGGTTTTTTTACCATTAAAGCTTCATCACGGGTAAACAGATTAAGACCACTTGCTTGCATACCCTATCTTTTTGCAGTACAACAAGCATGCGAAGGAATCGTTTGGCTCACCCATGATAACCCCACCTCAGGATGGTTACTGTGGTCAGCGTATATTTTCTTTGGTACTGCTTTGATCCTTTGGCCCACATGGTTACCCTTTTCAATTTTTTATGCAGAAACTAATACGACGCGCAAAAAAATACTATTGCTTTTTCTTATCTTTGGTATCCTCTTTTCACTCTATGCCTACTATTTATTGAATACGTATCCATTAACGGTCTCCATAATTGGAAACAGTATATCATATAGTATTGCAACTCCCCAGACATATGAGTACTTGCGCCTTATCGCATACATAGTGCCAACCGTAATTCCATTCTTTATCTCAAGCTTACACTATACACGCATAATGGGCATAGCCCTCATAGCCTCTTTAGGCATCAGTTACACTATTTTTTATGCAACATATGGTTCTGTATGGTGCTTTTTTGCTGCCTTATTAAGTGGTCTCTTATGGTATGTTATTCACCGCAACAATACACGATACTAGTATCGTTACTCGGCATCGTTTTCATGTACCGGCATAGAAGCTTTTTTATTGCCAAACTTTTTGCGTAATGAAAAACGCACCGGTACACCTTGCAAGTTATATTCTGCACGCAATAAATTTTCAAAAAACGCTAATTGCGAGGGGCCAAACCAATCAGGCTCGTTAACCGCCATACCAATGGTAAGAGGTGCAGTACTCACTTGCTTAACTTGGTGTACATGGAGTTGTTTACCGTGGTGCATTAATGGTCGGCGCCCTAATTCAGCAATAAGTAATCTATTAATTTCTTCGTTTGACAACCATTGACTGTATCTTTGCCATATTTCTTTTACCAATGGCAGCAATTTACCAATATTTTTGCCTGTTTTGCACGAAACTTCTAATACGGGCACTTTTTTCATAAGATGCTTATAAAAATCTACACTGCGGTCTAAGTCTGCGCGCATTTGCTCAGTAAGGAGATCTGTTTTATTAAATACAATAATTAACCCTTTATAATGCTCAGCAAACGCATAAAAAGCTAACTTTAACTCTTGATCTGCAAGTTGTGCTTCCGTAACATCGATAACCAAAATAATAATGTCAGATTCTTTAAGTGCATGAAACGAACTTTTAACCATAATCGGTTCTAAGCTACCGCTCACTGATTTTTGTCGTCTAATACCTGCAGTATCAGTTAATGCAATCATTTCTTTATAAAATGAAATAGTTTCGGTAAGCGCTTCGCGGGTAGTACCCGGAATATCCGAAACAATTGACCGTTCTTGCTGCAATAACGCATTCATCAATGATGATTTACCCACATTTGGTTTGCCGAGCAACGTGACTTTAAAGGCCGGTTTTGCTGAAGCTGCCTTTTTTTCGATACTTCCAAAGTGGCTAATAACAGCATCTAATAAATCATTAATCCCCGTACCATGTTGCGCTGAAATACACACAATATCGCCAAACCCGAGCGCTAAAAATTCGTGCTTATTTTCTTGCGTAACCTTCGCGTCATCCTTATTAACCGTCATAACAATTTTTTTGCCCAGCGGGCGCACCAGCGACGCAATATCACGATCTTCTGGTAAGAGCCCGGTCGTACCATCAACCATAAATATAATAACGTCAGCTTCTTTAACCGCACTTAATGCACTTAACCGCACTTTTTCTAACAGCGGATCTTCTGATTTACGCACCGTAATACCGCCTGTATCAACAATCTCAAACTGTTGGCCACACCAATTGGTGGTATCTTTAATAAAATCACGGGTAACACCTGCATAATCCAGGGTAATAGCCCGCGCACTCGTCGCTAAGCGATTAAATAACGTGGATTTCCCCACATTCATACGGCCTACAATAACAACTGATGGTATCTTACTCATTTAATTTTCCTTGCCAGATTGGTCTGTAATTTCTTCTATTGTTCCTGGAAAGATACGGGTTATCATATCCACCTGCTCACCCGTATATACTTTTTTAGATACCGGTTGCCTTTCGCTACCACGTTCGGGCATTACTCCTTTTTTTATTTCTTTGGGTGCCATCGGCGCACGTGGTGCCACAAAAAATGGCTCAAATACTACTGTTTTACCATAACTTTGGCTGAGCAATGGTTGCCACACGGGTGTTGTTTCTATAAATTTTTCTTTAAAAAACTGTAACTTATGAGGAAATTCTACGCGCAGGGTATCCTGTTGTAATGGTTCCGGATTACCTTGTTTAAATAACGAAAGCACTAATGGGTCACCTGCACTCAATTTTTGTAAAAAATCCTGCCACGGTGTTGTTGCTGATGCTGATACTGGCTCACGGGGCGGGACACGCTGTACTTCTGTTATAGTCGCTGGTGCTACCGATGTAACCGGAACAGTGTGCAATGCAGCCATTTTAACGAGCACTAATTGCAATACATCATGTTGTGCACTCGCTTTAATAAAAGATGCTTCCGCATCATAAAGCAATTGCCAATACTGTACCCATTGTTGCACCGAAGCTGTTAGTGCCAAAGGCTTAATAATAGCATTATATTCAGGCAACCCTTGCGAAAGCCCCTGGGTTTGCCAAATACATTCACGAATAATAGCGCGTAATTGGTCATACATATCGGCTGCTGCATACTTTTTAAAAGATGCATCGCGCATATAATCAAGGAGCTGCGGCAACGACCCTGCTGTAACCTTTTCTAATAGCTGCACCACATACGCACAATCAACAATACCTAACACCGCCGTTACCGCCTGCGCCGTAACAGATCCTGCAGCTAATCGTATTCGTTCAAGAATATTTAATGCATCGCGCGCAGATCCTTCTGATTTTTTGATAATACCGTGCAATCCTTGATCATCATAGGGAATACGTTCTTGTGTACACACCGCACTCAAATGGTTTAATAACACCTCAGGTGCAATTGCATCAAAAAACAAGTGGAAGCACCGCGATTTTACCGTATCAATAATTTTATGCGCATCGGTCGTTGCAAGCATAAAAAGCACGTTTGCTGTTGGCTCTTCTAATATTTTTAAAAACGCATTAAAGGCTGCTTTACTTAACATATGCGCTTCATCAATAAGATATATCTTGTGGGCACCAAGCACGGGCATATACGATGATGATTCAATAAGCGCTCGTACATTATCAACACCCGTATGTGATGCCGCGTCAATTTCGATAAAATCAGGATGATTCCCCGTAGTCATTGCACTGCAGGACTGACAGGTAAGACAGGGCAAAACAACAGCCTGGGGACTTTGCGAGAATTCAGCACGACGTGCACAGTTAATCGCAGCAGCAAAGACACGTCCTGTGGTAGTTTTCCCGCACCCCCGTTGTCCCGATAAGAGATATACGGGGAACAATTGATTGCGATATAAACTATTTTTTAAAATACGAACGGTTAATTCTTGACCAACAATTTCATCGAATGTTTTTGGCCGCCATGCACGAGCAAGATTCATACACACACGCTACGCTAAAAATACTAAATACCTACCAGGTATTAGTATACCATATATTCGCAAAACAGAACACGGAAGGCTTAATTACTTTTAGGACGCACTACTGTAGCCACTGAAGGTATTACTACAGAATGTGCAGACACCCTCGCAGGAAACATCATATTTTTTGCATGATAGAGAGCCATTGCACCATTCATGCCTGCAAAAATCTTATTACTATGGAGGTTTGTCACGCTCTTTTTACCATATAAACCCCAGCAAAAAGCATTACTCAATGATCCCATTTGTGGCTCCCGTTCAGACATCACTTCTGTTATCGTCTTTAGCACCATTGCTCGGTAAACAGCCCAAACAATCTGCTCAAAAACGTCGACTGGCATAAGTTTATCTTCGACAATAGCAGCCCCTACTCCCAGTGCCATTGCTGTAGTTGCTTTTACCGTTGGCCTACGCAAGAATGATTGCACGTTTCCTTCAAGGGAAGCATAGAGTGCCATAACAACGACTAAAAAAAGTATCTTTTTCATGTAATATACCCTTGGTGATAAAATAAATAAATTAAAAATATGTATATAGCATGATTTATTAAGCTACGCACAATTCTCCAAGAGTTAAAACAGCGGCTTCATAAAAGTTTTTAGCGGCGGTGGCCGCTTTTTTAATAGCTGTTTTAACAGCCGCCCAATGATGCT
>Ga0182738_1000199_pt1 | contig 92569 bp, 93 predicted proteins | sample eDN5th30CBELigMG_FD_128876 | JGI IMG/M metagenome (GOLD analysis project Ga0182738, IMG submission 128876) | Enriched Miracle-Growth compost microbial communities from Emeryville, California, USA - eDNA 5th pass 30_C BE-Lig MG (version 2)... ... | reverse complement strand
GCGGAATCACCGTGGCCGGCTTTGCGCTGTTCAAGGGGCTGGCGGGATGAAGATCCGGGCAGACATACTGCGTATCTATAAAGACGTTCACACCTGGACAGGCATCATTGCCGGGCTGGCGCTATTCGTCGCGTTTTATGCTGGCGCGCTTACCGTATTCAAGCATGACCTGGCTGCGTGGGTGGCGGCGCCGACACCGGAAACTCGCGCGGTCGATATCGGCCAGGCAGGCCATCTCATCGAACAAACACTGCAGGCGCGGCCCGAAGCGGCGCGTAAGCTCATCCTGACCCTGCGCGCCACTGACGCGCAGCCTGGGGTTCTGTCCTGGAAAAACCCCGAAGGCACGCGCCAATACCTGTCGACTTTCGATTCATCAGGCAAGTTGCGGATTACCGAGCGCGAACCGACCGCGGTGGCCGATCTGATCGACAACCTGCACCGCACAGCGGGCTTTGTCCCCGGCGACCTGGAACTCGGGGTGCTCGTCATCGGCGTGATCGCCATGCTGTATGGCCTGGCCCTGGTATCGGGCCTGATCATCCTGCTGCCCACCCTGGTCAAGGATATGTTTGCGCTGCGGCTGGGCAAGAACCTCAAGCTCATGTGGAAAGACGCCCACAATGCCATCGGGCTGTTCAGCCTGCCCTTCCATATTGTCATCGCCCTGACCACGGTCGTCTTTGCCTTTCACGACCAGATCTACGATATCCAGGATGCCCTGATCTACGAAGGGCGCATGATCGAGCAATGGACCATGTCCTCTCCGCCGATAGCCGCGCCCAGTCTGGCCGCGAAGCAGCCCGAGCCCCGCGCCGACGCGACGACCCGCCGGATCGTTGCCCCTTCCGCCATCCTGGCCGACCTGCACACCCTGTCGCCCGGTTTCAAGCCGGACTATATGCAGTATTACGACCTGGGCGGCAAGCGCCCGCGCGTATGGGTACACGGCACGGATGCCAATTACATGATGCGCTATGACGGGTTCGCCATTCTCGACCCCTACACGGGCGAGATCATCAACGGCAGCTACCTGCCCGGCCATACCCATGGCTGGACAAGCTGGCTGGCTGTTTTCTTCGCCCTGCATTTTGCCACCTTCGGCGGGGCAACCGTGCAATGGATCTATTTCCTGCTCGCAATTGCGGGCGCGTTCCTTTTCTACTCCGGCAATTTGCTGTGGATAGAGTCGCGACGACGCCGTGCAATCAAGCATGGCATTCCCGAGCAGAAAACCTCGGTGCGGGTCATGTCTGCCTTGACGGTAGGCGTCTGTCTGGGATGTATCGCAGGCGTATCGGCCAGTCTCGCAGCCGGCAAATGGCTGCATGGCCTGGTCGACAACCTGAACACCTGGCATGTCGTGGTGTACTACGCTGTATTCTTCCTGAGCATAGCCTGGGCCTTCAAGCGCGGCGCGGCGCGCGCCGCCGTGGAGTTGCTGTGGGCATGCGCGGCGGCCACCGCCGCCATCCCGCTTACCAGCCTGCTTGGCCTGCTGCTGCCCTTCACTGGCCTGTGGGCCAACATGTCGCCTTCAAGTATCGGGGTCGATATTGGGGCGCTCGTCGGCGCCGCATGCCTGTCATGGATGGCCATCGCGACCAGCCGGCGCCAGCGGCATGGGCAAGCTGACAGTGTCTGGGCGCTGGCACGAGCCTAGGGCCAGTGCCCAACGGTACTAGCCAGGTCGCGAGCAAGCACCAGAGATCCCCGGCCACGGCATGCGGTACCCGGCAAAGAAAGCATTTGGAGATCCCGCGCGATCCGGCCTTACACCGCACGCAAGCAGCGGTTTGACGGCAGATGCGGATTCGCGGCCTGGGTATCACACCGCCATGATCCATGTGAGCTCTTGTTCAATCCGCTTGCAACTTTATTTCACTGGGTTTCACCGGCGGCCCCATATTTCCGCCAGCTGTTTCGGACGGTTTCCGCAGCCAACATCGAGGCCGGATGAGGCATTAGGATGAGGACGTAATCAGTCCTTCTGCGCAGGCAGAATGGGAGATAGACATGCCCCTCAAATTCCTGAACGCGGCCACACGACTGGGCCGTATGCTCCGCTCCTCATGGGCGCGCACTGCAATGGTGATAGGCCTGGTCTTCACCGTGACGGCCTGCGCGTACGACGCCCCTTACTACAACTCATATGGCGGCTACAGCAGTAGCTATCGCCAGGGCTATTACGATGGCAATCACTACCGCGGCAGCCCCCATTATCGCCACTATGACCGCAGCCATTACCACCGCAGCCACGCGCCAAAGCGTCCCGACTGGCGCGCGCAGGCCCGCCACCGCGAAGCCCAGCGCAGGCATCGCATCGAAGCCCAACGCCAGAGACAGCATTCACAGGCGCACCAGGCAGAACGCCGCCGCATGCAGGAAGCCCGCAGGCAGCATGGCGCAGACCACAGGAAGCCACATGCCCACCAGTCGCAACGCAGGGCTGCGGACGCGCGCGCACATCGGGAGCACAGATGGAACAGGTAATTTCGGGCTCGCCCGAGCCCGCAAGGCCGAAATCTCAGCGCCTGCTGTATTTCTCTTTTGACATCCTCACCGGCCTGGGAAGGCTAGGACGGGGATCAAGACAAACATAAATAAAAAATCGCGCCCTTGAAGCAACGAGGGCGCGATTCTGTATGGGTCTGAAAGAGTCTGACCCATGGACGGGCTGGCAGCCCGTGAAGAGACGATCATTCGTAGGCGTGTGCGCCTTTCATGCGGCCCTTTGCCAGGGCGGTCAGATAAGAGGCCAAGGAACGATCAAAGCGTCCCAGGGATGCCAGGGTGTTTTTAACGAGCTTTGCCATGATTTGCGCCTTTCTTGCGGGGTTGGTGAGCAGATGTATTCATTATAGGGAAAACCCTAATCCAATGCAAGGGTTTTCCCTAATAGTGTTTTTTCTTATGCTTATACGCCACAAACCGCAGCCCATTACCCCTTGAGGCAAACTCACGAATATACGAGCGCCCACGCGTGTGATATCAAGATCGGCCCTGGCCCAAACCCGCCAGTTGGCGCTCAACATAAGGGCTTGCGAGTAAAAATGATGTCATATACGCTATCACATGTGATTGTTCTGGATACCAATGTATTTGTCTCCGCCCTGCGCTCCGATGGCGGTGCCTCGCGGGAGGTACTGCGCCGGATCCTGCTCGGCAACTATCTGCCGCTGTTCGGAAATGCATTGTGGCTAGAGTACGAAGACCTGCTCAACCGCCCAGTCTGGACGGACACCACAACAGCTCAAGAGCGGCGCAACCTGCTGGCTGCCATTGCGCAAGCAGGCCGCTGGGTGTCGGTGTACTACGGCTGGCGCCCAAATCTACGGGATGAAGGTGATAATCACCTTATCGAGCTGGCCGTCGCGGGCGGGGCGACAGCGATCGTGACCCATAACACCCGTGATCTGGCGCATGGGGAATTGGTTTGGAATGAATTGCGGGTGCTGACGCCCGCGCAATGTTTGGAGAATCTGCCATGAGCACGCTGACAATTCGCTTGCCCGACGATACCGCGCTGCGGCTCAAAGCCCTGGCCCGGTCGCATGGCCTGAGCGTCAACAAGCTCGTCGAGGAAATGAGCAACCAGGCCATCGCGGCATTTGACGTGGAGATGCGCTTCAAGGCGCTCGCGGCTGGCGCCGACCGCAAGAAAGCGCTTGCCCTGCTCGACCGCCTGGACGATTCCTGAAGAGAAAAGTGTGGGATGGGGCGCGGGCTGGTTTGTTATAAGGGTTAACCCGCAGTAAACTCCAGGATTCGTCAGCGATATCCGCCAGCGACATCAGATCCCCAGGGCCAGGCCCTGGTTCATGGGCGCTTCTCACGCCAAAAAGCTTCTCGCGCCAAAAACATAGGGTTGTTCAATGCAATTGAAAGGGTCGCCCTTCGCATGGGTGAGTTTTGCCATGATAGTGGGCGTGATGGGCACGGCGCTCATCAGCCCGCTGTATCCGCTTTACCAGGAAGCATGGCAACTGGAAACAAGCGATATTTCGCTCATCTACGTCGTGTATATGGCAGGCGCATTGAGCGGCCTGCTGTTTCTGGGGCGCCTGCCCGATCTCGTAGGCTTTCGGCCCATGCTGCAACTGGGTTTGGCGCTGGTTCTCGCGGGAACGGCCATCAGCCTGTTCGCCTGGGACATGGGCAGCCTGAATATCGGGCGCTTCATTGTCGGCGTGGCCTCGAGCATGGTCACGACAAGCTCCACGCTGGGGCTGGCCCGAGTATCCCTTTCCAGCAATACGCAGCGCGTGGCCATGGTTACAGGCTTTCTGCTTGCCTTTGGCTTTGGCCTGGGGCCTCTGGTGGGCGGTCTCCTGGGCCAATGGGCGCCGGCTCCGCTGGTCGTCCCCTATGTGCCCACCCTGCTGCTGAGCACCCTGGGCCTGATCGCCCTCTATTGCCTGAAACTGCCTGTGAGCGCCAGACCCAAGGCCGGCAGGCGTCTTTCGCTTAACGATATCTTGCCCAAGCTGACCTGGCCCGAAGCGGACGCTTCACGGGCCTTCATGCTGACCTGTTGCCTGCCCTTTCTGGCATTTGGCGTCTTCGGCCTCTATGCTTCCATGGCACCGCTATTCCTGGACAAGCTGGTGCCATGGCATGGCCCGGCAGTAAGCGGCAGCGCAATTGCCCTGATTCTGTTTGCCTCGGCTGGCTTTCAGGTCATGGCGGCGCGTATTCCCATTCACTATTGTGGCGCGGCGGGGCTGATCAGCATGGCACTGAGCAACGCGCTGCTTATGGTGAACCTATGGCTGGGCTCGGCCATCCTGTTTTCCCTGGGCGTGCTCTTTACCGCTCTGGGCCACGGCCTTGCGCTGCTCTCGGGCATGAGCATGGTCAACCGCATCTCCAATCCCACGAACCGTTCGGGGCTGCTGGCCACCTTTCTGGTGACAGGCTACATCGGCAGCATGGCGCCCATGATGGGAATAGGCTGGATCGCCGATCACTGGGGCATGAACATTGCCGTCTGTACATTCGGCGTACTGGTCATTGCGGTGGGCGTGCCTGTGGCGGTATTGTTCCAGCGCCATCCTCGCATACGGCCTGCGGGGCATGGCGGCTCCGATGCAAGCAAGCAAAGGTCCAGCGCGGCGCAGGCCCGACGCTAACGTCCTCCAGCGACGTCTATCGTCGTGCCGTGCACATATGATGCGCCGGCCGTTGCCAGCCAGAGTACCGCGTTCGCCACTTCATCCGCATCGCCGGAGCGACCCATAGGCACCGCTGTCTGCGCCATGGCGCGCACTGATTCCAGCCCTCCGTGTACCGAATGGATATCCGTCTCAATAAGCCCTGGCCGAACAGCGTTCACCCTTATGCCGTCCTTGCCAACCTCCTTGGCCAAGGCAAGTGTGAAGCTGTCTATGGCGCCCTTGCTGGCTGCATAAGCGGCGCCTCCCGCAAGCCCGCCCAGTCGTGACGCAACCGATGACATATTGACGATGACGCCGCCCTTCCCGCCCTTGCTCAAAGCCATCCGCGCCACGGCCTCCCTGCAGCAATAGAAAGCGCTGTACAGGTTGGCGTGAAGCACGCGATCGAGCCGCGCCTCGTCGACTTGATCGATAGTGAAATCCGAGAGCACGCCAGCATTATTGACCAACACATCAACAGCGCCGTACCGCTCGTCGATGGCACGGAAGATCCGGCGAACCTCGTCCTGCTGACCCACATCGCCCTGCATAGCAACGGCAGTACCGCCAGCCGATGTGATGCCGTCCACCACCCGCTGTGCGGCATCGCCGCTGCGATGGAAATTGACCACTACCTGATAGCCCTGCTTGGCGGCCGCGCGCGCGATGGAAGCGCCGATTCCTCGGCTCGCTCCCGTCACCAGCATCGTCTTTGTCATGCCCCCCTCCTCAAAGCGGCTGGATGTTGGCCTCTCGGACCAGCATCTTCCACTTGTCCACTTCGGAAGCAATGAATGGCCCCAGTTTCGCTGGCGGCATCGCCTGCGGTGTAATGCCCGCGGTTCCGAGACGCTCAATAAGTGCCGGGTTTTTCAAGGCCTGCTCGACCGCACCATAAAGCCGATCGGCAATATCCTGGGGAATGCCCGCAGGCCCCACAATGGCGAACCAGGCAGTGATGTCATAGCCGGGCAACACTTGCGCAACGGGCTGGACCTTAGGCATCAAGGGATTTGGGCCGGCGGAGGATATGGCGATCGGGCGCAGCTTGCCGCCGGCAGTTTGAGCCATCGCGTTACCGACATCGGCAAAGGTAAAGTCGAGGGTGCCTCCAATGACATCATTTATCGCCAGCGGAATACCCTTGTATGGCACTGACACGGTTTGTATGCCGCCCAGTTTGTTCAGCATGGCCACGCATACCTGCGAACTGGAGGAGCCATAGCCCGCATTCAGCTTGCCGGGACGCTCCTTTACATATGCCAGGAACTCCTCCAGTGTATTGGCGGGAAAGTCCTGACGCACCATGAGTACGAGCGCATTCACGCCGATCCCGGCCACAGGCGTGAAGTCCTTGTTGGGATCGTAGGGAATCGACTTGTAGAGCGCGACGTTGGAAGCTGCCGCAGAGTTAGACGCGAACAGCAGGGTATAGCCATCCGGCTGCGCGCGCACCACTTCCATGGCGCCGATGGAACCTCCCGCCCCTGGCTTGTTCTCGACAACAAAACTCTGGCCCAGAGACTTCTGCAACTGCTCGGAAACCAGCCTGGCGGCCATGTCCGTGGCGGAGCCGGGGGGAAATGGCACAACGACACGCACCGGATGATCAGGATACGCGGCATTGGCAGCGAACGGGGCGAGAGCGCCCATGCCGATTGCCATCACGCCGAGCGCGGCACATAGTATTTTTTTCATCATTATCTCCTCTCCTTGGGGGATTACTCTTCCAGCGTCATCGTCATACCCAGCAAGTGAAACGACAATGTCTTGCCGTGCATGTCCAAATTCAGTGAATCATTCACACCGCCATCCAGCACATCATCAATCACGAAATTCATGGCACCCAGACGAGGCAGCAGGTAGCGTTCAACGTGCGTCGGGCGGCGATAGGCGAAGCGTTCCGCCACGCGTTCGGCCGTGAGCTGACGTTCGAGCAGCGCGTAATCGGCCTGTCGATAGACGATGACACTGATGTTGATGCGATTGCCCTTGTCGCCCGTGCGCGCGTGGGCTAGTTCATAGAGCAGGACTTCTCGGGCCATATACGGTCTCCTTGCGTGGGACGCCATCAAAGCAGACGGAAAGATGCGGGCAGCTGCTCCCGAGGGACGAGGCAGGAACGCAGCAGCAGGCGGGGACGCTTGGCCACCCGCACCCCGCCCCCTCCGGCCGGACCTCCCGTCCACAGCGCGGTGACCTCTTGATGCAACAGATCTATCATCGCCTCTTGGTGATGACGACCCGCGACACGCACACGCACATCCGGCAGCCCCCCATCCGGCACCTGACTCAAAAGCCTTCCGGCATCGTCGCCCATGATGCTGACCAGGCCGATCATGTCAAATCGCATTTCCATCTTGCCTTCCAGGCGCTTGCGCACGATGTCGATGGCAAGCTCGGCCCGCGCGCGCGCATTTGGCCCGGCGTAGGAAATTTCCGCCTCACCCAGCCAGCCATTGTCGAAAAAGACATTGGCCTTCAGCGTGTCTGTACGGGCATGCCCGCGCACGCCGCTGAGCATGACCTCATCCGGCCCCAGCTCGCGCACCTGGGCCTCGCCGATGTCCGCCACCACATCAGGGGTCAGATATGCGCATGGATCATGGATCTCGTAAAGAAGCTGCTCCTTGACCGAGGCCGCGCTGATCCGCCCGCCCGTATCGGCAGCCTTCGTGACAATGCAATGGCCATCCTCGAATACCTCCGCGATGGGAAAGCCGACATCGTGCATGTTGGGAACATCCTTCTTGCCGGGGTCGGCAAAATAGCCGCCGGTAAGCTGCGCGCCACATTCAAGAAGATGGCCCGCCATGGTGGCGCCAGCCAGACAATCCAGATCATCCTCGTGCCAGCCAAAATGGGCAATGGCGGGGCCCAGCGCCAGCGAAGGGTCGGCCACCCGTCCGGTCACAACCACTTGAGCGCCGGCACGGATGGCCTCGGCAATGGCAAATGCGCCTTGATAGGCATTCGCACATACGAATGCCCGGCTTTCAAAGTCTTGGGCGCCCAGGCATTTTTTAAGGAGCGCCTGGCCATCCTCGCTGGAAAGGTCGTCGCCTTCCACCACGGCCACACGGGGCTTGTCCAGTTGCAGTTCGGTTGCCAGCTCAATAATGGCCCGCGCGGCGCCGGCAGGGTTCGCGGCGCCGAAATTGCCGACAATAACGATGCCGTGCCGAAGGCAGTCCGCCAGCACCGGACGCAGCTCGTCCTTCAGTGTCGGTTCATACCCACCCGAGGCGTCCGCCCGCCTCAGAAGCTGCGCGGCAGCCAGCGTGCGCTCGGCCAGCATTTCAAACATCAAGGCCGCCGGCCCGCCCCGCTGGATCAAGGTGCGCACCACGGGCGCCGCCGCATCAAGCCGGTCTCCAGAAAAGCCGGCGCCACATCCGATCAATAGACTTTCCATCACCCGTCTCCTTCTTCAGCAAAGCTTGCCGCAGATATACTGAGAAGTAAAATGGAATAATCCAAACAGTTATCCTGATTTACTTAATGAATATCTCGGGCCGCCTTATCGATGCTTTCCTGGCACTGGAAGAAACCCGGCGCTTTTCCGTCGCTGCGGAACGCTGCCATGTGTCGCCCTCCGCCTTCAGTCAAATGATTTCCCGGCTCGAGGAGGCTGTCGGCGCGAAACTGTTCGACCGGGACACGCGCAACGTGTCCCTTACGGCGGAGGGCCAAGCCTTTTCGGCCGGCGCTCACCGCATCCAAGCCGAGATCGACTCGACGTTACGTCATTTATCGGAACGGGCAGCGCTACGCACAGGCCGCGTGGCGCTCGCCGCACCACCAACCTTGTGCGCTGAATGGCTGCCGGAAATCATGAGCCGTCATCGGGGGCTTCACCCAAACGTGCTGCTGACCCTGCATGATGTCGTGTCGAACCGCTGCCTGACAATGATCAGTTCGGAAGAAGTCGACTTCGGCCTGAATGCCCAGCGCGGCAATGAGCTCGAATACGAAAGCACATTGCTGTTCGACGAGCGTATGTATCTGCTATGCCGGCACGACGATCCGCTGGCCAGGCGCCGCCGTGTCCGGCTGAAGGACCTGAAAGGCAGGCCCTTCATCCACACAATCCGGACGGGAAGCATATGGCAGCAACTGGCGCCCATTCTTGCGCATGCGCAGGTCAGCGACAGCGGGCTGGAAGTGGCGCAATTCGGCACACTGGCAGGTCTGGTGGCGCATGGTTTTGGCATCAGCGTGGTACCCGAACATGCCTTGCCCCTCTGCAAAAGACAGGAGCTCATCGCCACGGTGCTTTCCGACAGGCAGGCGACACGGCCAATTTTCATGATCAAACGGAAAGGAAGAACCTTGTCCGTCGCGGCGCAGAGCCTGTGGGATCATATTCTTCGCGCAGAGCGCAATTTCAGTGATGGCCGCAGTCCGGGGGATGGCTATCGCTACACGCCACTTTAAATCTGGGTGATGAGCTTGGTTGTCAGGTAGCCGTCAAACGTTTCGACCCCTCCTTCGCTTCCCATGCCACTTTCTTTCACGCCGCCAAACGGGCATTCCACATTGCCCATGCCAAAATGATTGATATTGACCATGCCAGCCTCCAACGCATTTGAAACCTGGTGTGCGATCCGCAGCGAATTGGTGAACACGAACGAGGCCAGCCCGAACGGCAAGCTGTTGCTGCGGCGCAGAACCGCTTCCGTGTCAGAAAACCTGACCAGAGGCACGATGGGGCCAAACGGCTCTTCCCGCATCACGCTGGCCTCATCCGGCGGCTCGACAATGACGGTTGGAGGAAAAAAATAGCCTTTGCCGTCGAGGCGCTGCCCACCGGTATGCACCGCCGCGCCACAATGGGCGGCATCCTCTACCAAGGCCTCCATGGCCGACAAACGGCGGGCATTGGCCAGGGGCCCCATTTCGGTGCCAGGGTGCACGCCGTTGCCCACCTTGATCGACGCCATGATCTCTGTAAAGCGCGTCAGGAAGCGATCGTAAATCCGTTCATGAATGTAAAAGCGCGATGGCGAAACACACACTTGTCCAGCGTTACGCACCTTGTAGCGAGCCAGTTTCTCCGCTGTCTGCTCAACATCGACATCGTCGAACACCAGCACCGGAGCATGCCCGCCCAGCTCCATGGTGCAGCGCTTCATATGCGATCCGGCCAACGCCGCAATCTGTTTTCCCACCGGCGTGGAGCCAGTAAACGAAACCTTGCGCACAATCGGCGACGCAATCAGATAACGGGATATTTCAGCCGGCTCGCCCCACACGATATTCAAGACACCAGGCGGCAAGCCCGCATCATGGAAAATCCGGGCCAGGGCAACCACAGCGCTCGGCGACTCTTCCGGACCCTTCAGGACCAGGGAGCAGCCCGCGCCAATCGCCGCAACGACTTTCTTGATCGCCTGGCTGAAAGGAAAATTCCATGGCGTGAATGCCACACAGACGCCCACGGCTTCGCGCACCACTAGCTGGCGTACTTGCTGATCGCGTGGAGGAATAACGCGCCCGTAAATGCGCCGACACTCTTCGGCATGCCACTCCGCCTGCTCGGCACATGAGGCCACTTCACCAATGGCCTGTTCCAATGGCTTACCCTGGTCCAGGGAAATACCGTAGCCGATTTCCGGCGCCCGCTCGCGAATCAATTGCGCTGCCGCGCGCAATACCTGTGAGCGCTCCATCGGCGAGGATCGCTTCCACTGATCAAAACTGCGCTGGGCCGCCGATAATGCCTGATCAAGGTCTTGCCTGGTGGCGCATGGCAACTTCCCCAGAACCTCTTGAGTTGCGGGGTTGATCACCTCCAGCTCGCGCCGGCCATCAGCTGGAAGGAAAACACCGTCTATATATAAGGAAAGTGGTTGGTAGGTCATTGCATTATCCCCAGACCGCATCATGCTTTCTGCTTTATTCAGGCTTCAACCCGAGCTTGTCGACCAGCTTCTGGTAGCGCTCGGCCTCTTGGTTCATCTGCGCCAGTGTTTCCTGCGGACTGGTCACATTGACAGTCAGCCCGCGCGCCTCATACGCATTGCGCAGCGCGGGCACTTCCATGACTTTGGCCACGGCCGCATTGATTTGCGCCACCACGGTGTCAGGGGTAGCACCCGGCACAACCAGGGTGAATGCGGTCGAAGGTATGCTTCCCGGCTTGCCGCCGGCTTCCTTCAGCGTCGGCACGTCTGGCAGAAAGTCACTGCGCTTGTCGGCGCCGATCGCCATCACTTTTATTTTTCCAGCCTTGGCCTGTTGCGAAACGACCAGGCCACCCGCCAGCATGCCATCAGTCTCGCCGGCCAGTAGCGCATTCATGGCTGGCGCGACTCCCTTGTACGGAACGTAGGTAAAGGACACATCCTCGGCCTGGGCCAATGCCTCCATGCCCAGATGGGTGACATGGCCTTTGCCGCCGGTTCCTATATTCACCTCGCCAGGCGCTTTCCTGGCCATGTCGATAAACTCCGCAAACGTATTGGCGGGGGAATCCTTCTTCAGCGCCAGGAACAAACTGACGCCGCCCACATTTGTCACAGGCTTCAGGTCTTTCCTCCAATCGTAGAACAATGACTTGTACAGCAGCGGATTCGTCACCAGGGACAGGCGGTCCACCATTAACAAGGTATTGCCATCGCCAGCCGCGCGGGTCACTGCCGTTGTCCCGATAATGGCGTTCGCGCCGGGGCGGTTCTCGATCACGAAAACCTTGCCGGTGGCCTCATTCAAATGGAACCCCAGGTCGCGCGCCAGAATGTCAGGCTCGGTCCCCGGAGGGTAAGGAACTATAATTGTGACCTGCTCAGAGCTAGGCCAGGTCTCGGCATGCACTGGCGCGACAAACCATGCTCCCGCAATGGCGAGCGCCGCGACAGCCTTTCTCAATATACTCATACCCATCCTCCTGTTGTAGAAATCTGGCGGCCATCATGAATGTCCTGATGTCCCGCATCTGTTATGAAAATCAAGTCTCACCAGCGGCCAATCAGGATGTTCATCATGCGCTCGTGTGCATTGGTACGCATCTGTACCTGCCCGTCATCCTCTGTCGCCCGATGCTTCAGCGTGGCATGCCATTCAAACAAAGCCTCTTGCATGCGCGCCCGCACCGGTGCCATGCCACTGTCTTCGCCAAGGTCACACAGCTCATCAGGATCGTTGCTCAAGTCAAACAACTGCGGCCGATAGCCCTGCCAGTAGATATATTTGTAGTCCCCATCACGCAGCATCAGGCCTTTGCACTCCTGCACATTGCGCTTCAACAGAACGCGGGCCTCCCGGTAGGAGTAATCCAGGCTGGCCACGGTGTACTCACGCGCCAGCCCCTGGCCCCCGCCGCGAATTTCACGCAGCAAGGACCGCCCTTCAACACGATGGTCCGGAACGGGAATCGATAAGGCATCCAGGATGGTCGGCGTTATATCCACGCATTCGGCAAATGCATTGCTGGTCTGCCCCCGCGTGGCATCCGCCTCGGCGTCGGGGTCGTACACAATCAATGGAACCTTGATTGCGCCTTCAAAAAAATATTCTTTTTCACCCAGCCAGTGGTCACCCAGCAAATCACCATGATCAGACGAGAACACGATCAGGGTGTCATCCAGCCGGCCCAGTTTTTCCAGATGCGCCAGCAAGCGGCCAAGCTGATCATCGATCTGCTTGACCAGACCCATATATACAGGCTTGATCGTTTGCCAGACTTCGTCCCTGGCAAACGATAGCGACTCTTCATGCTGCCGGTAGGCGGCGTGAACTGGGTGCCCATTCTCCAGCTCGCTCCGGGAACGCACAGGCGCGGCACAATCTTCGCGGCTAAACATATTGTGATATGGCGCGGGTGCTTTATAGGGCCAGTGCGGCTTGATGTAAGACAAATGCAGCACCCAACCCTTGTCGCCCTGCGCGCTGATGAAATCCATGGCGCGGCTGGTGAGGTAGGCGGTCTCAGAGTCTTTTCCACAAACGCGGGCAGGCAGCCCCGCATTGCGCAAATGCCAACCCGACAGAAACTCGCCATCCTCCCGAACACTTCCGATGACATAGTCTTCCCAGGGCTTCTCGCTTTGGTATCCCTGGTCAAGCAGATAGCGGCGATAGTCGCTGTTGGACGCCATTTCGTAATGGCCGTCATAACGTTCAATGGGGATGAATCCGCCTTCCCAGAAACGGGTCGCCGCCGTGCCGTCAACCTCGAATTCACGCTGCGCCAAGCCGCGCTTGTCCGAGACATGATGCGTCTTCCCCAGCAAATGGCAGTCTCGGCCATGAGCCGCCAGATAGTCGCCCAGAAACAACTCATCGATTGGATGGGGTACCCGGTTCCAGGTAACGCGATGCGAAAGCGGATAACGCCCGGTGTAATACGATGCTCTCGATGGTCCGCACACGGCGGAATTCACAAACGCTCGATCAAACCTCATCCCCATGCCAGCCAGGCGATCCAGATGCGGGGTCTGCAATGCACCGTCTGGCGTATAGCAGGACAAGGCATCGGCGCGCAGTTGATCGCACATGATGAACAAGACGTTCTTGACCTTCCTGTTCGTCTCAAGTTCTGGATGGCTCATTGCGTCGCTCCGGCCGACACTGGATGCGCCGCAGCCGGGCCGGGCTCGGCATCGATGCAAGTCGTCTCACAGGCGGACGCCGCGGCAGCGAACTGGTCGACAAACCGACCAATCACGGCATGCAATTGTTCCCGTGTGCCCAGGGCTGCAACATAGCGGTCAGGCCGGATCAGCACCCAGTCCACACCCGCTTTCTGAAACCAGAAGTGCAGAATATTTTCTGCGTCCTCTATGACACCAACACCCTCAGGCGCAACGGGATGGACGCCCGGCCCGTCACTGCTGCGCGCCCGCACCACCATCAGGCTGCGGCAATCCAGCGCAGCCAGTTTTTCCGCCAGGTCCGGCGTCAGCCCTGGCAAGGGCTGATTTCCCCAGACCAGCAGACCGAACCCCACTCCGATGGCGTCGTCCAGACGCACGCATGCGCCATTCTCCATTTCGACCTGCGGCTGTATGAACATTTTCCCCACCAGTTCGACCTGGGAAGGCGCGCCGGCATTCAGAACAAGCCCTTCGCTATAGCGAGGCATGGGCTTGAACTTCATCTGCATGACATAGTCCCGCATCCGCGGAACACCCTGTATCGCATGCAAGAACGAATCTCGCAGCCAGGCCAGCGTCTTGTTGTTCTGTGACAAGATGGCACCCACCTTGTCCGCCAGGTCAATCATGGCTTTGGTATGTGCATAACGCTCCTGGTGGTAGCTTTGCAGCGTCTCAGGCTTCAGGCGCCGCTTGACGATCCAGGCCACCTTCCAGGCCAGGTTTGCGGCATCACGCAGCCCTGCATTCAAACCCTGGCCAATCCAGGGCGGCGACAGGTGCGCGGCATCGCCAGCCAGACAGATGCGGCCCTGCACAAAGGTTTCCGCGATGCGCGAGTGATGCGTATAGACTCGGGCGCGGATCACATTCAGGCTTTCCGGGTTGGCGACATGCCCGGTAAGCAGTTCTCTCACTTTCTCCGGCTTGAGCATCTGCTCATCGTCCTCGCCGGGAAACAGCATGAATTCCCAGCGCCGCAGACCATAAGGCAGTTTCAGACAGACATAAGGACGCTCTGGCTCGCAATGCAGTGCCGTGTAAGGCGCGTCCAGCGGATCATGGTCGCATTCGATGACGACCCATTTGCGCGCATGAGTATTGCCGTGAAATGGAATCTTCAACAACCGTTCGCGCACCGTGCTGCGGCCGCCATCCGCCCCCAGCAAATACTGCGCACGCACGACGCGCTCGCTGCCATCGGCGAACCTGACCGTGGCGTTCACGCCCGTCTCATCCTGGCTCACTGCAAGCAGTTCGGCCCCCAGTTCGAGCTTTACCTGGGGAAAGCGCTGCAAGGCCTTGCGTAGGGTTCGCTCGCCCAAAGGCTGGGAAAACAGGTTGCGGCGATACCAGCCAAACTCGCGCGTGGAAGGCAGGATTTCAGCGAAGCATTTCTTCCTGGCGCTGTACATGCGCATCGGCACGTTCTGGATCATATCCTTGAGCATTTCATCGGCGACTCCTGCCGCCTGGAAGGTGCGCATCGCCTCGTCATCCAGCCCGACCGCGCGCGGAAAATCCAGAATGTCCGCGCTGCGCTCGACCACGACAGTATCCACACCGTATACCCCGAGCAGATTCGCCAGCGTCATGCCCACGGGGCCGCCGCCCACGACAATGACAGACACATCACATGTTGCATTAGACATTTGCCTTACCTCCAGGTTTTTCCGTTGACACTGGCATTGCCGGCATCAGATGGCAGTAAATTGACGGCTTTCCTGGAACACCAGCAAATGGCGAACAGCCTTGCGAAACTCAGTGAATACCGTATCGGACATCAACGCCTGCCGCCTGGCCACGCGCTCTTGTGCGTTCTCAAAACCCCAGAGGAACACCAACTGATTCAGGTTTCCCGTCTCGGCCCGATACAGCCCAAGCAGGTTCCCCAGTATGCGTTGCTGTATGTCGCGCGCGGCGCCGTTATATAACTTGAGATATTCGGCAACGCCTCCCGGCGTCAACGTATAGGTACGCTGCTCTATCAACATGGCTTGTCTCTCTAGCATTTATACTTGGTTGTCTTTATTGCGGCTCAGCGCCTTCCAGACATCGAACTAATCGTCCTGAAGCAGGAACTCCCTGACGGCCCTGCATACAATTTCTGGCTGATCATCGTGCACATAGTGGCCCGCGCCAGGCACTTCCATCCATTGCAGTTGCGGATTGCACTGCGCCATCCGTTCAGCGGCCTCGGCCTGCAGGTAGTCGGACAGGCCGCCGCGCAACACCAGGGTCGGACACTGGATGGCCCGCACGTGCGGCCACAGGTCGACCACCCGCTCCGGATCCGGATTGAGCCGGGTCTGCGCAATGCCTTCATGGTCATAGCGCCACGTATAAGCCCCCTCTGGCATCGCCTTGAGCATGCTGCGCAGGCGTGATTCGCGGGCTTGTTCGCTTACCGACGGGCGCAGTTTGCGCATGAAGGCACAGGCGTCGTCCCAGCTGTCGAACCATGTCGGCGTTGTCAACAACTCGTCCCGTATGCGCCGGGCGCCCTGGCTGTTTTCAAATGCGCCTGGCCCGGCGTCTTCGATCACCATGCGCCGAACGCGCTGCGGATTCATGGAAGCAAACACAAATGCGTTGATACCGCCCATTGAATGGCCCAGAAGATCGAACCTGCCCAGATCCAGCGCATCGACCACTGCGGCCATATCGCTTACATAAGCATCGGTGTAATAGTTCTTCCCTGGATCCCAGTCGCTCATCCCGCGGCCACGTTGATCGAATGCAATCACACGGAACTCGGGCCCGAGCGCGGAGGCCATGACTGAAAATGTTTCCGCATAGCCCCGTATGCCATGCAGCATAAGCACCGGCCTTGCGTGGGCATCTCCCCACTGGGTTACCCGCAGATTCAAGCCATTGACCGGCAAGGTGAAATCCCGACGTTCCATGCTGAGCCCCTTGATTAATACAGACCGTCTTCGCCTTTGATCTCGCCGGCCTTCGGTCCACCCAGGCGGGCATGCAAGCGGCCACGCGTCGCGAACGCAAAAATGACCAGCACTTCATCACGATTCGGCGCGTCGTCGAAACTCGCACTGATTGTGTCGTAGTGCGAACGCACGTAGAGCGCGTCTTTATGAGCCAAAGGCACATCGATGATCGTGCCCGGAGCGCCACGCTTTCCCGTCGACGGCACCCAAGCCTTGCCGCCTCCCAGCGCAGCGCGAATCGGGTTGGCAAAATCGGACGACAAGAAAGCATTGCCGTGCTCATATTCACCGTCGATACCCACCAGACAAGCCTTGCCATAGCTTTCAATTTTCTGATCGCCGGCAAGCGCCTTGATGCGCCGCGCGAACTCGTGTCCCAGTTCGACCGAAGCGGAGATGACACCCTTCAGGTCTTCAACATAGCGGCCGGCGAACTCGTTATAGATAGCCGCGGCAATGACGATCTTGCGCACGGGTTCGCCATCGGCCAGCTTGCCCGTCTCATTGGCCAGGGTGTCTTCAATCTGTGTGTACCATTTGCGAATGTGGAACTCGCCGAAATTCTTTTCTTTCATGCATTTCTCCGGATAAATCAAATCAGTACAGCCTCGATCCGCCTATAGCGGGTCGAGCTGGAACGGGTCGCTGGGCGCGTTGTAATAGTTCAGTACGCGCTTGCCTTCTTCGTTGTCGTGCACCGTCTCGCAGAAAAATTCAAAACGATGGCCATCGGGATCGCAAAAATAAATGCCCACGCCTATTTTGTGATCGGTAATCTTTACGACAGGCACGCCTTTGGCGAGCAGCATGCCGTAAAGGCGCCTGAGCTCGTCCATGTCGCCGTCTATTTCCAGACCGTAGTGCTGCAAATTGACCACGCCGCGTTCCGTCTCACCTTTCGCAACGGGCTCAGCCCGGATCAGGGCAATGTCATGGTGCTTTGTGCCGAACGACAGAAACACCCATTGCGCGCCGCGTGCCGTTTCCTGCATGCCCAGCACATCTTCATACCAAGGCGCCGACGCAAACGGATCTTTGACAAACAAGGACAGGTGCGTGCGCACAATGCGCGGCTTTATACTGCTCTTTACTTCAGACATATGGCCTCCCGGAAAATCAGTCGATAGACTGCGGATGAGGAACCAGATCGGCAACGAAAGGCGTCCAGGCCACGGCCGTAATTTCGCTGAAATCGCGCCACTCCTTGAACCAATTGCGCCCGCCATCCACCGAGCGGAATAAATGCCCATACTTGGTTCCGGCGAAAACCACCTTCGGATCGGCCGCATGCACGCCAAAGGCCCAGAACGTGGAATTGGGATGCGTGTGCAACACTGTTTCAACCCAGGTGTGTCCGCGATCCTCTGAGCGGTAGATCCGGCTGCGCGTGCCGGGCGTTCCATCGCCTATCGCCATCAGCAATACATTCGAGCCATCAGCCAGGGGCTGAACTGTACGTGTGTAATACATACCGTCAAAACGCAGCTTCGAGGCCTCACCGTTCCAGCTCGCGCCGTCATCTTCAGTGATATAGACAGAGTTGACCGTCAGCACCAGGGTGGATTTCGGACCCTGCCCGTCAGCCGGCAGAATACTGACAGCATGAATATCAGGGTTACTGATCACGCCACCCTCGCCGTCGACCCGCGTCCAATCGTCGCCCCGGTTGGCGCTGCGCCATACCCCGCCTTCCTCAATGCCGAACCACACTTGCTGGCTATCGGTTGGATCAACGCAAATCGACAGAATGCGAGGGCGGTTGACGCCTCGACAAAACTCGGGAATGTCCGGCGGCAGGCGCTTCCAATGGGCGCCACCGTCATCGGAGCGGAACATCGCCGCACGCGAAGGCGCGCCGGTGCCTGCATACATGATGTTGGAATCGGACGGATCAATCGCCAAGGCCCAGACCACCATGCCGTTCAAGGGCGAGTCAACACGCTCGAAGTGAACACCGCCATCATTACTGACGCAAATACCGCAGTCGGCGCCTGCAAACACCCGTTGCGGATTGCTTGGGTCAACAGCCAGGCTGCGCACAGTACCGTCAAACTCAATCGCCTCTTTCAGACCGAGCCGGTGCCAGCTTGCCCCGCCATCGGCGCTGCGCAATATGCCTTGTCCGGCAGTCGCGACTAGAATTGTGCCTTGCATTATTCATGCCTCCACGAAGTTTTGCCTTACAAAAAAATCCCACGGGTGATGCCGCCATCAACACCGAGCGATTCACCCGTAATCGCGCCTGAGCGGGGCGATGCCAGGAACAGCACAACGTCCGCAATTTCATTGACCTGCAGGACTCGGCGGATCGGTGTCGCCTTGGCATAGTTGGCCTCTACCTCGGCAGCCGTCAGCCCTTGTTTCCTGGCCTCTTTTTCATATAGCTCATGGATATGCGGTGTCTCGACGACACCGGGATGAATCACATTGACAGTGATCCCAGAAGGACCCAACTGATCGGACAGCACCTTGGTCATATGGCAAACCGCCACATTGCGCATGCCCGACAGCTGCTTGCTGCCACGGCCTGTCAGCCCGCCAATATTGATGATGCGCCCGTAGCCATTGCGTTTCATGTGGGCGGCCGCTGCCTTGGCGCAGCGCATATAGCCCACCACTTTGATATTGATGTCTTCGAGCAGCCCTTCGGGATCGGCTTGCTCGATTTCGCTGCGCACCAGCCCGCCCGGATGTGCGGCGCCATTGACAAGAATGTCGATGCGGCCGAAGTGCTTGGCAACCTTGTCCATCATCTCGCCCACTTGCTCTGTACTGCTGACATCAGCGGCTACCGGCAGGACCTCGCCGCCCGTGGCTGCCGAGATTTCGCGCGCCGCCTCATCCAGGCGAGACTGGCTGCGCGCCACAATCGCAACCTTTACCCCTTCGGCAGCCAAGGCCTCGGTAACAGCCCGCCCGATTCCCAAGCTGCCGCCCGTCACGACGGCAACCTTGCCTTTCAACAGCAAATCCATGTCAATTCCTTGAGTCGTGTTTCATGAAGCAAGCACAAGCGCTTTACAGCGCCATCTCGATTAATGTCGGTCCCGCGCGTCCGAGCGCTTGCTCAAACGCCTCAGCCAAAGCCTGCGCAGTGTCCACCCGACGAGCCGGAACCCCATAACCGGAAGCCAGCGCAACCCAATCGATACGCGGTTTGTCCAGGGCTGTCAGCGCGCTGGAACGCTCGCCCAGCTGGGCATTGCCGCGCCTCAGCTCATTGCGCAACACTGCGTATTGATGATTGGCGGCGACCAGCACAATGACCGGCAGGTTCTCATGCGCAAAAGACCAGAGTGTCTGCAGCGTGTACTGCGTGCTGCCATCAGACACCAATGCGACGACGCGACGGTCAGGACACGCAATTGCCGCGCCCATGGCCACCGGCAGCCCCTGGCCAATGGCGCCCCCGGTGTTGGTCAGCGTGGTATGCAATTGCGCGGTTGCCGAAGCCGCATAGAACGGATAACCGCAAGTTCCGCCTTCGACTGAAACAATGGCGCCCGCGGGCAGCAGCCGCGCAACCGTCGCGGAAATATTCCTGGGCGTCAGCGGACCTTCTTCGGGTGCGGGGGCTGCATAAGCGGGTGCGGCGTATTCGGGCGCGCCGAGCATATTAGCCAAGGCCTCCAAGCGGCTGACCATGTCCTCGCCCGGCTGTCCCAGGCGTAGCAGACGCTCCTCGTTCACCATCTGACTGGCATGCCCCTCGTAGCCAAAGTAGGTCACGGGAGCCAGGGCGCCTGCCAACACCACCAGTTCAGCCGGATCAAGCACCGCGCGGGCGGGCTCAGGGAAATATGGCAATCGATCAAAGTCCGGCAAGCCTTGGCCGCGTTCGGCACGTGAAGGGAATGTTTCAGCGTAAGCCGATGCGCCCAATGCGACGCAAAGGCGCGCCACGGCGCGTTGGCCCGCCGCGCTCAAGGCTGATCGTTCACCGCCGCCGCCCAGCAGAAACAACACATTCTTTGCATTCTTCAGGCGCGCAGCAATAGCGTCCAGGTCAACCAGCGTGTCCGCATCGGCGCAAGCCGCCGCTTCAACGGTCTCATTCGCCTCATCATTGGGCATGCGCCCCGACTGAAAATCGGCAGGAACGATAAGTGTTGCGCTTTGCCCGCCATTGGCAACGCTCTGCATGACCGCCTCGCGCCCCGCGGCGACGGAATCTTCGGTGCTGCGCACGCGATATACCCAGCCCGACACAGGTTTGGCCAAAGATTCGATGTCGGAAGACAGCGGCGCATCGTAAGGAAGATGCCAGCTGGTGTGATCACCGATCAAATTGACAATGGGCGTGCGGGCGCGCCGGGCGTTATGCAGGTTGGCAATTCCGTTTGCAAAGCCAGGGCCCAGATGCAGCAGGGTTGCCGCCGGCTTGCCCAGCATCCGTCCATAGCCGTCTGCCGCTCCGGTGCATACGTTTTCCTGCAGGCCAAGCACACAACGCAACCCGGCACGGTCTTCTAACGCCCGGACAAAATCAAGTTCAGTGGTGCCCGGATTGGCAAAGCAAACCGAGACGCCATTCTCTTCCAAAACACCTAACAAGGCGCTTGCACCAGTGGTCATAACCAGCCTCCTTTTTTGCATTATTACCGTAATTTGATAATTTTGCAAACATAGATCTTATAAATTACAAATATTACGATCACTAAAATCATATTTAGATAAAATTGAATTTATGGAATTTCGCCCGAAAAACGCCTGAAAGCGTTTTCGGATGGCCCTATCGGCTATCATTTCCCTCTTTCATCTTCATTTCTGGCAACGATATGAATAGCCTCAGGCGCATGCTTAACGTTCTGAACCTTTATGGCCCTGAACAGCCCATCATCGACGTCGAATCGATATGTGCCCAGCTGGGATACGCACCCGCCACCGCATACCGTTACATCCGGGAGCTGTGCGGCAGCGGGCTGCTGGTACGTCTGCCCAACGGCTATGCGCTTGGCCCACGCGTCATCGAGCTGGATCTGCAAATGCGGGAGTACGATCCCATCGTGGTATGCAGCCGCGATCTGATTTCCGACATGGTTGAGAAAACGGGGCTGACTGTCCTGCTCAGCCAGCTATATGGCGATGCCGTCATCAACATTCACCAGCACGCGGGCCAGGACAATTTTGAGCTGAGGTTCGGGCGCGGCCGGCCAATGAGCTTCTTTCAAAGCGCCACCGCCAGAGTCGTACTGGCCAACCTGCCGCCCCGGCAACTGCGGCGCATTTATGATGAAAACCAGCAGAATCCCGCCGTGCAGCGCCTGGGCAGCGATTGGAAGGCATTTTCAAAAGTCATGCTCGATATCCGGAAAAAGGGATACTGCCTTACATCGGGCGAGCTGAACGCCGGGCTGATCGGCATAGCATCGGCTATTTTTGATGAGGAGAACCGAGTCTTGGGCAGCGTCACGCTGCTGGGCAATGCCGAGCGCTTTCGCGCACTCAACAATGCCTATGTCACCGAACTCATTTGTCAAACATCTCGTGAAATCACGAAGCGGATTCGACAGGTTCGAGAACCAGAAGCTCAAGATCAGGAAATCCGGCAGGCTCGATCCTGACAACAGGCGCATGGCGAACAGGGTGCAGCGTGCTCTGATCGACGCGCCTGCACCTAGCCCCCACGCCCGCTCACTTCCAGCAAACATGGGCAATGGCCAGCCCCACCCTGGCGCCGCTACTATGGATTTCCCCAAGATGGCGCGCACGAAAGTTCGACGTGCCAATTTGGGATACCTCTCCTGTGAGATGCCTGATTAACTTGCGAAAGAATTAACTTTCAGGAGTCGAGGCAAGACATGAGCGGAACAATCCAAGCAGCGCAGGTCCACCAGCTGCGACGCAATGCGTTGAGTGTGTGGTTCATCATCTTTTTTGTCGTATCGGCGGCCAGCCCGCTCAGCGTCATCGCCGGGGGTTTCCCAATTGGCATCATGCTGGGCAACGGCGCCGCCACGCCCGCGCTTTTGATTGCGGCGCTGGTCATTCTTTTGATCTTCGCCGTGGGCTACACCACAATGGCCCAGCATGTAACCAATGCGGGGGGCTTCTATGCCTTTACATGCCGCGGGCTGGGAGGCATCGCCGGCGGCGCCGCCGGCGTGCTTGCCATGTTTGCCTACAACATCCTGCAGATTGGCCTGTACGGCATGTTCGGCGGCGTGGTTTCAGCAACGATGGCCGACACCTTCGGTCTGCATGGACCCTGGTGGGCTTATTCCCTGCTGGCAATGCTAAGCGTCGCCGTCCTCGGATATCGCAATATCGACCTCTCGGCACGCGTGCTCTCCGTCGTGGTGATCGCGGAATACTTGGCGATCCTGACTCTGGACATCAGCATCCTGCGCGTAGGCGGCGACAGCGGCGTGAACTTCGCATCTTTCTCGCCATCACACATATTCAGCGGCACACCATCTATTGGCCTATTGTTCTGTTTCGCGGCATTTCTCGGCTCCGAAGCCACCACGATTTACGGAGAAGAGGCCAAAAACCCAAAACGCGCCATACCAATCGCCACCTATGCCTCCATCCTGCTGATCGGCGGTTTTTATGGCATTTCGCTATGGGCGCTGGTGATCGGTGCGGGTGCCGGCAAGATCGTTCCCTTGCTTCAAGGAATGCAAGACCCCACGACATTCGTCTATCTCATGTCCGATCAATACGCGGGGCCGGGCCTGACGGCTGTGATCCGCTGTCTTTTCGTGGTGAGCATCTATGCCGGGCTGCTGGCCTTTCACAACTCAGCCGCCCGATACTTTTACGCTATCGGCCGCGACGGCCTGCTGCACCAGCTATTGGGCACCACGCATCGCATCCATCAGAGTCCACACATGGGCTCCGCCCTGCAGAGCCTGATCGCGGCCATAGTGGTCATGATCTTCGCCGCCATAGAGGCAGATCCAATCCTGAATCTGTTTGCCTGGTTCTCCAGCCTGGCCACACTATGCGTCATGCTGCTGATGGCCATGACCTCCATTGCCATCTTGCGTTACTTCACGCTGCACGCAGATCTCAAGCCGGGCATCTGGCGCACGCGCATCTTTCCTGGGCTCTCCTCACTGGCGCTGCTATTCATCCTTGTGACGGCCATTCTCAATTTCGATGTGCTCACCGGCGCCAGCAAACCCTTGTCGTACGCGCTGTGCGCTGTGATCCCCATCGCGCTGGCCATAGGCGCAGTAATGGCAAGACGGCTGCGAACCGTCGCTCCGGGCCGGTTTAACGCACTGGGCAGTCACCGAATCTAAGCGCGGCTTTCGCGCTCGCCACTTCACTTTTGCGGGACGCCCTCGGGCCGCATCTCTCAAGCAAGGAACCCATCCATGAGCTCACCTATCAGCGCCATGCTGCTGTCCATCGTCGCCCTGTGTGCCGTAAGCCCTCAGGCCAGCGCATATGAAATCTACAGCGACAGCGCCGGAACATACTTGAACGCAGATCTGCTGGCGGTCTATGGCCTGTTCGACAGTAAACGCAACTACATCGGCGAATCTGGCGGCCGTCACTGGCGAGAGGGCTTCGCCAAATACGGCCTGAGCGGATCAACGGACCGCCTCGGCGCGGGCTCACTATACGGAGCCTTCAGCCTGGTCAGCTCGGGCACATGGGGCGACGGCGATCCAGGAGGCTACACCACGGGCGATGAGCGTCACACCAGCGTCGAAGAGGCTTACTTGGGCTGGAAGTCAGGCAGCCTGTTTCCCGCGCTCGGCCAGGACGGCGTCGACTTCTCCGTAGGCAGGCAAGCCGTCAAGGTAGGAAGAGGATTCCTGATCATGGACGATGGCTTCAATCCGGGCAAGGGCCTGGAAAACGGAAGCCTGAATCGCGGCGGCGCGTATTACCTGGGCGCGCGGCACTCATTTGGCAACACAGCTGTGCTGCGCCTGGGCGGTGCGGAAGGCCTGCATGGCAGCGCAATGTGGCTCAAGTCAAACAACCGGGCGCAGGCCAAGACCGAACTGGCCGCCGGTACGCTGGACTACACGGCGCCGGCAGGCACAATCGGATTGACCTATATCCGGGGCCTGGATGTTGATGCGCGCTACGCCAGCCCATCCCAGCTCGAACGCAAGAATATGAACGTCTACAGCATCCGTGGCGAGGGCGATGCTGGCATCAAGAACGCCCAGTTCGCGTTCGAGTATGCCGAACAGCACAAGAACTCAGGCACCAATACGGCCTGGTACGGCCAGGCCGGCTACACCTTCACGGACCTGGCCTGGCGTCCGACAGTGAGCTACCGATACAGCCGCTATTCAAAGAATTGGGATCTCCTGTTCACGGGCGGCTACCGCGAATGGCTGCAAGGCGAGGTCGCCTCCAATTACGCCAATTCGTACGCGAACAATCTGCAAGTACACAACATCTCCTTCAGCGCGCAGCCACGCGAGAACCTGACCATAGGCGCAATGCTCTATGACTTCAGGACACTGGCCAATCGGTCCGCGCTCAAGCTCGATGCCCGTGAGCTCGATCTGTACCTGGAATGGGCGGTCACGGACAACATCATGATTTCGCCGCTCATCGGCCTCTACAAGCCAAGCAAGTACCAGGCCAACGGCGGCAATCAAAGCCGCAACGCTTCGACGAACGTCTACAGTCAATTACTGGTGGTCATGACTTTCTAGTCCAGCCTGGGGTCCGCGCACCTCAGCGGTTTTCCTTCTCGCCATGCGCTGCGGGCTTGCATTGCAAGCCCGCGGGACCTTCTCTTGAGGCATGGCGCCGCGCTGCATGGCAGCGAGGCGGTGCTAGGGAACCAGGATGGTGACGACCTTTTCTTCGGTATAAGCTAGGGCGCCGCTCAAGCCACCCTCTTGACCCATGCCGCTGGCCTTGACCCCTCCCCAGGGCAAGTTTGCATCAAGAGGACTCCAGCAGTTGATCCCAACCGCCCCGACCTTTACCCGCGCCGCCACACGATGCGCCCGTGCCAATGAATGCGTCCAGACAGTGGCCGCCAAGCCATAGGCCGAATCATTGGCGAGCGCAATGGCCTCCTCTTCGGTGTCGAAGGCAATGACCGTGCCGACAGGACCGAAGATTTCCTCACGCGCAATAATCATGTCGTTGGTCGCGTTGGCGAAAACCGTGGGCCGGACAAACCAGCCTCTGTCCGGCTCCGATACACCGCCGGCGAGCAGTTCGGCGCCCTCTTCCTGGCCAAGCCGGATATAGCGATTGACCCTCTCAAACTGCGCCTTCTTCGCCACAGGCCCCATCTGTATGCCTGGCTGCGCCGGATCACCGACTTTGATCGCCTTGGCCGCTTCGGCAAGGCCGGTTGCGAAACGCTTGACGAGACTGCGATGGACAAGAATGCGCGAGCCCGCTGCGCAGACCTGCCCCTGATTGACGAACAGCCCCAATGCGCAGCCGCGCAGCGCATCGTCCAATGACGCATCGTCGAACACGATCTGCGGGCTTTTCCCTCCCAGCTCAAGCGTTACCCGCTTTAACAATGGCGCGGCGATGCTCTGGATCGCGCGCCCGGCTTCCGGGCTGCCGGTGAAGCTGATCTTGCTGACCTTGGGGTGTTCGCACAGCGCCCGACCGACAACGGGCCCGAGACCCGTGACGACATTCACCACGCCATCCGGAAAACCCGCTTCCTGGCTCAGCCTGGCGAGATGCAACGCGGACTGGGGCGTTTCCTCGGCTGGCTTGACCACAACAGTGCATCCGGCTGCCAACAGCGCGGCCAGCTTCCAGGTGGTAATCATCAATGGCGAATTCCACGGGACGATGGCGCCAACCACCCCGATAGGCTCCCGGATGGTGTATGAGAGCGTCCTGGTTCCCATGTAGCCCGAGGTGGGGATGCTGCGCCCTTCCAGCTGGTTTGCCCACCCCGCCGCGGCGCGCAGATGGGCGACCGCGTTCGGGATATCCATCATACGCGGCTCGATCGGTAAACGACCGATCGCCTGAGCGTCCATATCGGCAAGCATGTCGGCGTCCCGCTCGACCAAGTCAGCCAGCTTGCTGAGCAGGCGGGCCCTCTGGCTGCTGGAAAGCTGGCTCCAGGCTCCGCCGTCAAGCTGCGCATGCGCGGCTTCGACAGCCAGGCCGACATCTTCCGCCGTGCCTTCCGAGGCCGTGGCATAGACCGACTCGTCCACTGGGTTGACGAGGCTCATCCGTTTGCCGTCCGACGCCTCGACAGACCGACCTCCGATAAAGTGCTGCAGATTCGATTTCATATGAGAACTCTACTGTAATGCTGTGATAAAACCGTCTGCCGCTGACCGTGCAGACGGGATGTGCTTGGATGCAACGCATCACCTGATGCAGGGCCGCGCCGGCCACGGCGCAGCCCCGCACCCGGCCCACAACGACGGTGGCGCCCTTCCGACTGCGCGTGCGTCACCTGTGTGCGTTTGCGGACACTGCTGGCGGATACAAGTATCGAGTCCCACATGCGAAGAGTGATAGCCCAAATCAGCAATTCAGCGAGCGCCACCGGCCTGCCATGACTGTGCTGGACACATTGCCCCCCGCGCGCCGGAAGCTCGCCCCCTTGTCCTGCTGAACCTTCTCTCTGGGTGCAGGCATCTCTCTGCAGGATTACCCCAATATAAAAACAACTGTTTAATATGTAAATTATCGCATTGTGATAATTTAAACCAACAAAGAAAGCAAGAATCAGGGTAATGAGGCATGCTGCAACGCATCGACAGATTCCAGGATGTGCATATCCACGCTGCTGCCATTGGTACTTGGAACCAGACCTATACGCAGATCAGTGCGGGGCTGCTCGAAAGCTCCCTGGTGCAGATATCCAACCCGCGATGTCATGTCTTCCGCGAGCGCATTAACCGGCGAGTGGTGCAGCATGGCGAGGCGCCGAAGGACCGGGTCTGCTTTGCGCTGCCCATCGCCGTGCCGGGATCAGCGCATATGCAGGGCAGAGAGGCCGACGACAAAAGCCTCTTCTTCCTGCGTGGCGGGGAAGAATTCATGTTCCACATGCCGATGGACATGGATATGCTGGCCATTACCTTCGACCAGCGGCTCTTTGATGAATGCCTGGCCAGTATTCCGCAAGCAACCAAGATAGAGTGTCTGCTCAAGCAACCGGTCATCAAGGTGCCGCCAGGCAGGCTTCTTGAGTGCCGCTCACGACTGTTGAACATGGTCTCGAATGCCCTGGGGGATTCCACCCCGCAGGAACCGCCGCAAGGCGAGCGTGCGCTGGAAGCCGCGCTGCTGGAAGAACTGCTGGTGGTGCTGGCCGACCCGGAATGCGATGCGGGACAGCGCCAGCCTGGCTCGACGCACAGCTATATCGTTGAGAAGCTGCACCGCCTGACCGTCAATGATGCCGTGAACGCCCCCAGCATCTTCGAGGCAAGCAAACGTCTGCATGTCAGCCGCCGAACAGTGCAGAACAGCTTTCGCACCGTTGCCGGCACCACACCGCTGAATTACCTGCGTTCGGTGCGCTTGAATGGGGTTCGCCGCGAACTCATGTCTACCTGCGCTGCCGAGATCTCCATCGGAGACCTCGCATCGCGATGGGGGTTCTTTCACATGAGCCATTTCGCCGAAGACTACCAGGAGCTGTTCAACGAGCTGCCGTCGCAGACGCCACGGACCACGCTGAACAAGCTGCGGCCCAACTAAGCGCCGCTTGCCGGACATGGAATCAGAGCGTCGCCAGCCCATCGGCGAAGATGTCCAACGCCTTGAACATCAACGCGCGTGAAATGGTGAGCGAGGGCATGACACGCATCACATTGCCATAGCGGCCACAAGGCACCATCAGCACGCCATGATTCAGCAAGTAACCCATGAGCTTGCCCACTTTGTCACGATGGAGCGGTTCTCTGGCTGCCTGATTTTCCACCAGTTCGATGCCTATCATCAGGCCAAGTCCACGCACTTCGCCAATAAGCGGGCTGTTGCAGTTGCGGATATATTCCTGTGCCAATAGCCCAAGCGTCCCCGCCCGGTTGATCAGATCCAGCTCCGGGTCCTGCAGGATGCTGATATTGGTCAGCGCAACAGCAGCGGACACACCATTGGCGGCGAAGGTATTCGGGACCGAGCCGTCAGGAATTTTTTCAGCCAGGTCCGAACGCATGATCAGGCCAGCCATCGGGACATCGCTGCCAATGCCTTTGCCGAAAGTCAGCATGTCGGGCTTGACCCCGGTATGCTCGACAGCCCACATCTTGCCCGTACGGCCCGCGCCCGACTGCACCTCATCAACAATCAACAGCGCGCCACTGCGGTCGCAGGCCTTGCGCAGCAATTGCAGGAACTCGGGTGCCGGCGGAACATAGCCGCCTTCGCCTTGCACGGGCTCCACAATCACTGCGGCAACATCATCGGCTGCTGTGTATGGAGTATTCAGTAGGTAATCAACATACTCACCCGCGATCTGCTCCGCGCTCTTGTGGGTGGTATCGAAGGGAAAGCGGTAGGCATACGGATAGGGAGCGTGGATGACGCCGCCCATGAATGGGCCATAGCCCTTGCGATAGGCGGTTCCTGTAGTCAGTGCGACCGAAGCGTTCCAGACTCCGTGATAGCCACCATGGAAGGCGATGATCTGGTGGCGCCCGGTGACACGCCTGGCGAACTTGACGGCAGCCTCCAGGGCGTCGCTTCCGCTTTGCGTAAAGAAAGTGATGCAGTCGTGACGTAGGCCATCTGGAGCGATCTCGGACATTTTGGCCGCCAGTTCGGTGCGCCTGGTATTGCTCACCTCCATCGCATGCATCAACACTTCCGACTGGCTGCGGATCGCCGCCAGCACCTTCGGATGGCAGCGCCCCACGCTGCTGACCCCAACGCCAGCCGACAGGTCAATGAAGGTGTTTCCATCGGGGTCCTTGAAGGTGGCGCCGAACGCCCGATCCATCACTACCGGCATCCGGCCACCACCGCGCGCCATCGATTCGGTACGAGCCGACAGCGCCAGCGCTTCGGCTGCCAGCGGCCCCGGAAAATCCGCTGTCACCCTCTTGGGCGCGTCAGAAAAATGGAGCGCTTCGAGTTTTACTTCACTCATGGATACCTCTGTGGAAAATCTGGACAGAATCTTTGCGTCATTGCAAAAGCCTGTCGCCATGGTGCATCCATCTCCCACAAAACCGGTATCCCGAATCGGCAAGTTACGAAACGCATGGCCCGCAGGGCAACGCTCAGACCTTGCTGGACGGCTCTGTTTGCCGCATTGCGGTGATTTCCTCTTCGCTATACCCCAGTTCCCGCAGCACCTCTAAGGTATGAGCGCCCAGCTCTGGCGGGCGGCAGCGCAATGGGTTGCGTTGCCCGTTGAATCGCAAGGGCTGGGCAATGACGCTCAGCGGCGGCTGGCCATGCTCGTCAAAGGTCTGGACGATGCCACTGGCCTGCGTGTGAGGGTGGGTCAGCATCTCACCAACCTGTTGAATGGCGGCGCAGGGAATGCCCGCCGCCGTCAATCGCCGCAGCCAGTGTTCCCGTGTCTGGCCGGCGATGATTGCCTGCACGGCATCAACCACTTCGGCGCGATGCTGCACGCGATCAGCGTTGGTCGAGAATTTTGGGTTGGCGCCCAGATCGATTGCGCCGGTTTCACGGCAGAAAGTCTGCCATAGCGAATCATTGGCCACCCCGAGCAGAAAAGGCCCATCGCTGGCCTCGAATGCCTGATAGGGGCACAGGGACTCATGCCCGGAGCCCCATCTGCGCGGTTCGGTTTTGCGCTGCCAGTAACTGTGGCATACATAGCCCATGAAGCCCACGGCAGTATCGAACAAGGAGGCCTGCACCAGGGAACCCTTGCCTGTCTTGAGCCTATGCACTATGGCGGACAGAATGCCTATCGCGGCATGCATGCCGGTGGCTTGATCGATAGGCGAAACCGGACTGCGGGCCGGCGGGCCATCCTGATCTCCCGTAATAGACATCATCCCGCTGAACGCCTGGAGAATGACGTCATACCCCTTTGCCTGGCTGAGAGGCCCCTGTATGCCGTAGCCCGAAATACTGCAATAAACAATCTCCGGTTTATCCGCGCGCACTGTCTCGTAATCGATCCCCAGGCGCTCGGTCACCCCCGGACTGAAACTCTCGACCACCACATCCGCCGTGCGCAGCAGCCGCTGGATGGCCTGCCGGCCGCTCTCGCTCTTCAAGTCCAGCGTGATGCTGCGTTTATTCCGGTTGGCGCTCAGGAATACGGTGCCCTGGCCGTGATGAAAGGGAGGCCAGCGCCGCGTGTCATCGCCGGCGGAAGTTTCGACTTTGATCACATCCGCCCCCATATCACCTAGATACTGAGTGCAAAGCGGACCTGCCAACACCTTGGAAAAATCGACGATGCGAATGCCAGCGAGAGGGTTCATTGGGTATCCCTGGGAATCCAGACTAGGAAGGTTCGAGAACAACGCGTAGGTGTCAATTATTTTTAATGGTCAAACCGTTGACTGACACAATCTTATTAACTATTCTTGTAAGCGTCAATAAGGATAGACAGTCGAACACCGCCACCAGGCGGGCATTCTGACGAGACAAGGGGAGACACATTTGGCCATCGATTTCAGTGTGGACGAAGAAGGCATTGCGCTGATCGTCATCAATCGTCCGGAGCGCCGCAATGCCCTGGATCAGGCACATTACGAGATGCTGTCCCAGGCCTGGCGCCAGGTTCGCGACGACAGTGATATACGCGTAGCCATCGTGACAGGGGCGGGTGATCAGTCCTTCTGCGCGGGTGCCGACATCAAGGAATTTCTCGGCCAAAGGCCGCCACTGAGCCAGTTGATGCTGACCCAGCAGGGCGCATTGCTGAATCGGGGGCTTGAGGTCTGGAAGCCAGTTATTGCGGCCGTCAATGGCTATTGCCTGGGCGGCGGCATGACACTGCTGCTGGCTACCGACTTGCGCGTTTGCATACCGGAAGCGAAGTTCGGACTGACAGAAGTCCAGCGCGGAGCGTTCCCGGCCAATGGCGGCACGCAGCGCATCAGCCAGCAACTGCCCCACGCCATTGCGATGGAAATGCTGCTGACCGGCGACGCGTTCGATGCTCAAACAGCAAATCGATGGGGCCTGGTCAATCGAATCGTGGAAAGAGAGGCGCTGATCGATACGGCCTACGTATATGCCCGCCGGCTGGCGGCCAACGCTCCGCTCGCGGTACAGGCCGCGAAGGAGCTTGCGATCAGAAGCCGCGACCTGGACCTGACGAGCGGCCTGCGCATGGAGCAGCTGTTTCTGCGCATGCTGCAGGAATCCGACGATATTCAGGAGGGTGTGACGGCGTTCAAGGAAAAGCGCCCTCCCCGGTTCCAGGGAAGATGACTGCGCTTCCTGAAGCCGGCCAGGCAAGGCTGCCGGGCTTGCGTTCGGGCAATGTCGCCCGGCCACCCGAAGAGGTAACCCAGACATAGGAGAAGCGATGATTTTCAGGTCTTTACTGTTCGTCCCCGGAGATAGCGAACGCAAGCTGGCAAAGGGCGCAGACACTGGCGCCGATGCACTCGTTCTTGATCTTGAGGACGCCGTTGACATCGCCCGCTTGCCTGTGGCGCGTGAAATGGTGTGTGAATATCTGCGCGCCCATGACAGGCAGAAGCAACAGGTATGGGTGCGCGTCAACCCCATGGACTCGGGCCTCGCGCTTGAAGACCTCGCCGCCGTCGTGCGCGGGCGGCCAGACGGTATTTTGCTGCCCAAGGTATATGGCGCGGCCGATATCGCGTTATTGGACAACTACCTTAGCGCGCTGGAAGCACGCGACGATATCCCCTCCGGCACCATAGGGATTATGCCGGTAGCCACCGAGACACCCGCCGCGCTCTTTGCCCTGGGATCTTATCGCGGCGTCAGCAAGAGATTGCGAGCGCTCACATGGGGCGCGGAAGACCTCGCCGCCGCTATCGGCGCCAGCACAAACCGCGAACCCAACGGCGAGTACGCCTTCACATATAGGCTGGCCCGCTCGCAATGCCTGTTGGGGGCCCATGCCGCAGGCGTCGCGGCCATTGACACAATCGCCGCCAATTTTCGCGATCTTGACGTGCTGGCAGCGGAAGCACGAGCAGCCCGCCGCGAAGGGTTCGCCGGCAAAATCGCCATCCACCCAAGCCAGGTTCCCGTTATCAATGAGGCGTTTTCCCCCGATGAGGAGGAGGTGGCCTATGCAAGACGGGTCATCCTCGCTTTTGAACAGGCAGATGGGGCAGGAACCGTGCAACTGGATGGCGCCATGCTCGACCGCCCCCACCTCAAGCAGGCCCAGCAGCTTCTGGCAAGGCTTTAAGCCTGGGCACCCAGCATTCACCCCCACGAATCCGGCCAGCATAGGCCGGAATATTTCCATAACGGAGACAGCAATGCGAACGAAAAATATGTTGCGGTTAGGTTTGATCTGCTGCGCAACGGCAATATTGGCCTGCCGCCCCGCTTCGGCACAGGAAACATACCCCGCGCATGAGATTCACATGGTCACCGCATTCGGTGCCGGCAGCGCAAGCGATATCGTGGCCCGCCTCATTGCGGAGCGGCTTGCCGACGCTCTGAAGCAGCCCGTGATCGTTGACAACAAGCCCGGCGCATCGGGACAGATCGCGTCGGACTTTGTCAGCCGCGCCGCACCTGACGGCTACACCATCATGCTGGCCACCAACACGACACACTCAGCCAATCCCTATCTGTTCAAATCCCTGCGCTACGACCCAATCAAGGACTTCACCCCCCTCGCCCAGGTCTGCAATTTCCCATTCGTGCTGGCGGTCAGCGGAAAACTACCTGTTTCCAATGTCCAGGAGCTCGTTGCCTACGCGAAGAGCAATCAATCGCAGCTCAGCTATGCATACGGAAACAGCACAGGCCAAGTCTCGGCAGCGGCGTTCGACAAGGCTGCCGGGTTGAAAGCAATCGCGGTGCCGTACCGCAGCTCACCTCAGGCCATGACCGATGTGGTCGGAGGACGCGCATCGTTCATGTTCGCCGATCTCGCGTCGGCCGCGGGCCACATGCAATCAGGCAACCTGAAGGCGCTTGCGGTTACCACCAAGACACGCACCGCATTGGCGCCTGACTTGCCCACCATCGCCGAAGCTGTCGGCCAGCCAGACTTCGATCTGGCGGCATGGGTGGGAATATTTGGGCCGGCCGGCATGCCCCAGCCTATCGTCGACCGCCTCAGCACGGAAATCGTCAACATCATATCCACGCCGGATTTTCGCGACCGGCTGACCCGCATGGGCGCGGAGCCAACGCCCGCGCCCGCTTCTGAATTCGGCCCATTCGTCGTCAGGCAATTGAGCGCATGGGGCGAAAAAGTAAGGCAAGCGGGCATAGAAGCCCAATGAACCCATTTCTGGACTGAATCCGCCAGCCTGCGCGCGCCTCGCCTGCACTGCGGCCAATATGCCGCCTGAAGGCCTCAAGGCGCCCCGCAAGGCTGGGGAAGCATCCCCCACAGCCTTGCGGCGCGGGCTGAATCATCCCCTCGGGCCGAGCACGGCTCTTTTGTTTTGATTCAAGGAAGGCATCATGAAAGCATCCAAGAAAGTAATCATTACCTGCGCAGTGACGGGGTCCATTCATACCCCCTCCATGACACCCTATCTTCCCATCACCCCGGAACAGATCGCCAACGATGCCGTTGCGGCGGCTCAGGCCGGGGCGGCAATGCTGCATTTGCATGCCCGCGATCCGGAAACCGGCCAGCCGAAGCAGGATCCCGCCCTGTTTGCGCAATTCCTGCCGCAGATCAAGCGCCAGACCGACGCGATCCTGAATATAACAACGGGCGGCGGCCTGGGCATGACGCTCGAAGAACGCCTTGCGCCGGCCAAAGCAGCTCAGCCCGAGGTCGCCTCGATGAATATGGGTTCATTCAACTTCAATATCTCAGGGGCGGGAGCCCGGATCGAGAAATTCAAGTTTGAATGGGAAAAGCCATATCTGGATATGACTTCAGACTTCATCCTTTCCAATACTTTCAGCCAGATTGAGCGCGGCGTCAGTGAGCTGTCGGCGATGGGAACGCGCTTCGAGTTCGAATGCTATGACGTGGGCCATCTCTACAACGTCGCCCATTTCGCCGACCGGGGCCTGATCAAACCCCCGTTCTTTCTGCAATGCATCTTCGGCATTCTTGGCGGCATTGGCCCGCATCATGAAAACCTGCTGCACATGCGGTCGATTGCCGACAAATTGTTTGGCGATGACTATTATCTGTCCGTGCTCGCGGCGGGACGCCATCAAATGCCATTCGTTACCCTGAGCGCCATTCTGGGCGGCAACGTGCGGGTCGGGCTCGAGGACAGCATCTACCTTTCCAAGGGGAAGCTGGCAACCTCCAACGCCGAGCAGGTCGCCAAGATCCGCACCATTCTGGAAGAGCTTTCTCTTGAAATAGCGACACCGGAAGAAGCAAGAGCCATGCTGCAAACCAAAGGCAAAGACAACGTGGCTTTCTGATATCGGGTTTCAGCGGGACCACAAGACCACAATAAGGAGAAAACACAATGCGCAAGCAGACGCTTTACACGCTGTTGGCCGCAGTATCGGCCACAACGGGCTGGCAAGCCCAGGCAACGGGAATTTCCGATGATGTGATTCGGATTGGATTCATTACGGATATGTCGGGTGTCTACTCCGACTACGACGGTTCGGCGGGCGCCGAGGCGATCCGGATGGCCATCGAAGACGCTGGCGGCAAAGTCGACGGACGGAAGGTGGAGGTGCTCGTTGCGGACCATCAAAACAAGGCCGATATCGCCTCGGCCAAAGCCCGCGAATGGTTCGACAAAGAGAAACTCGATGTGCTTTTTGGCGGGACGAACTCAGCAGCCAGTGTCGCCATGTCAGCGGTTGCCGCGGAAAAGAAGAAGCTGTTCATCTCGACGGGCGCCGGAACCTCCGCATTGACCAATGAACATTGCAGCCCCTATACGATCCAATACACCTACTCCACAAGTGGCCTTGCAAAAGGCACCGGCGCGGCGGTCGTCAAGAACGGAGGGGACAAGTGGTTCTTCATCACAGCCGACTATACCTTCGGGCATGCCCTGGAACAGGAAACATCAACCGTGGTGAAGGATGCGGGCGGCCAGGTGGTCGGGGCAGTTCGCGTCCCCTTGGGACAAGCGGATTTCTCTTCCTTCATGCTGCAGGCGCAGAGCACCCAGGCCAATATCCTCGGCCTGGCCAATGCGGGCGGCGATTTCGTGAACGCCATCAAGACCGCCGCCGAATTCGGCCTGAACAGGTCGATGAACCCCGTCGGCTTGACCGTATTCATGCTCGATATTCATACGCTGGGGCTTGATGTGACGCAGGACATGTACTTTACCGTGCCCTGGTTCTGGAACCAGTCATCGGAGGCGACGGAATGGTCCAGCCGCATCGAGAAGAAGATAAACCGCAAGCCCACCTATATCCAGGCAGGCGACTATTCGGCCACCCGCGCCTATCTGGACGCTGTGGCGGCAACGGGCACCGACGATGCCGACACCGTGATGTCGTGGCTCAAAGCGCACCCTGTCAATGATTTCTTTGTCAAGGATGGCGTCATCCGCGAAGACGGCAGAATGATGAATGGCATGACTCTGCTTCAAGTGAAGAAGCCTTCGGAAAGCAAGGGTCCGTGGGATTATCACAGGGTCGTGGCGAGCTTGCCCGCGGAAGACATCTATGGGCCGCTGGACGAATCCACCTGCCGGTATCTGAAGCGTAGCTGACCACGGAAGGGCCGTCGACCGACGGCCTTTTGTCCTGTGCAATAGAAACATGCGCACGGGAGACCCACGCACGGGTGAAACACGATGCATATAGCCCGTAAGCCATCACGATTAATGGTCTAACAATTAACATTTTCGATAATATGCTAAACTTTTCCTGCGCCCTTATCTCTCAATAAACCATGAGCTCCACCTCGACTTCCATTTCGCCCAGATTAAGTGTCATTGACGTTCCAAAGTCTTGCGATATGCTCGCCGCGATGCTCAGGGAACAGATACTGGACGGTTCCTTCGCGGATGGCGCCATGTTGCCGGCAGAACGTGAACTGGTCGAACAAACCGGGCTGAGCCGCGGCTCCGTCCGGGAAGGCTTGCGTATCCTCGAAGCTGAAGGGCTCATCAAGACGCGCTCGGGACGGTACGGCGGCTCGTGCGTGACACGCCCTTCAGGCGAATTGGTGTCCGACCAGATCAACCGTTATGCGCGGGTCAGCGGCATTTCCCTGGAGTCGATCGTGCAAGCACGGGTCGCGCTTGAGCCAGCGCTGGCGCGGATGGCCGCACTCAACCGCACCGAGGACGATATCAGGCGCCTCGCGGAGATTTCCCGGCGCGTTGTGGCCGCCAACAAGGAGGATGTGTCTGCCTACCTTGACGAAAATGTCAATTGGCATTGCGCGCTGGCGCAGGCGAGCCACAATACGCTGCTGCATACTTTCACCATCTCCATCGCCAAACTGATTCGCGATGCAACCGGCCTGCAGAACATGGCCCCTCCCAACGTACGGCTGACTGTCATCAAGGCCCACGAAAAAATCGAAGAGGCCATCATTGCCGGGGATGCCGACCTCGCCGAACGGCGCATGCACAAGCATGTGACCGCCTATGCGGAACACGCGCGCACCTTGATGGCCAGGACACAAAAAGACCAGGCCGGCATGGCCAAGCATTCCTGACTGACCCGCTCCAGGCGTTTCCTCTCGCGTCAATGCGGCAAAGGCTTTCCACTGTGATCGCCGCATGCCTTCGCAGCCGGCAACAACACGCCCGAGCGCCCCTTCGATGCCTCACGCTCTCATTTGAACTTCAATAGATTGTGCTTGACCAGATCGAGCATGTCCGCCAACTGGTGCCTCTGCTCCCAGGTGAGGCCGGCAAGTATGGCTTCGCTCATCTGGTCGCTCTTGACCCGCATGTGATCTATCACATTGGAACCTTCGGCAGTCAGATACACGAGCTTGGCGCGCCGGTCGCTGTCATGAGGCGCACGACGCACCAACCCCATGGCTTCGAGGCGGTCCACCAGGCCGCCGAGCGCGGCGCGCCCGATCTCAAGCGATTCCGCCAGATCGCTTTGCGATATGCCATCGTATCGCGACAGATAAGCCAATACCCACCATTGCGAACGGGTAATGCCCTCAGGCTTCATGGCCTCATCGAACACCTTGCGGCGCAGCCTGGAAACATCGTGCATGAGGAACCCCAGCCGTTGATCCCAGTTTTCTTGCCTGGCGTCCGAGCCAGGCTGCTTTGCCGCTTTTCCCATGCTGCGCTGTTTAGCCATAAGAATCCAGATAATCCGTCAAAAAACGTCAGTAAACATCGACAGCCGCACGGGCGGCTGTCAGCCAGCGGACCCTGATCAGTCATCCACCAGCCGGATCAGGCGCTTTCCCGCATTCCGGCCTTGATACAGATCGGCAATGGATGCCGGCGCCGCCTCGATACCATCCAGGATATCTTCACGATAGCGTATACGCCCTTCCCTAACCATAGGCGCGAGCACGTCGATGGCTTCCTGGTAACGGTCCTCGTAGTCAAAGGCCAGAAAGCCCTGCATCCTGGCGGCCTTGTTGAGCAAATGCCGCTCGACCCTGGGCCCGGCCGGCCACGGGTCCCAGCTTGCAACCGAGGCGGTGCCACAAATGATGATGCGCGCTCCGTGGTTGATACGGCGGACAACGGCATCGGAAATGCGTCCGCTGGTATTGTCGAAATAGACATCCACGCCCTGCGGTGTGGCATCGGCGAGCGCATCCTCGAAATCGGCTGCTTTATAGTCAATCGCGGCATGGACGCCGAATTCACGCCGGCAAAGCTCGACCTTCTCCGGCCCCCCGGTGATTCCCACCACGCGGCAACCTTGCGCCGCCGCCAGCTGGCAGGCTATCGATCCCACCGCACCTGCCGCAGTCGATACGACCACTGTGTCGCCCGACTCGGGTCGGCCGCATGTCGTCAGCGCAAAATAAGCCGTCAGCCCGTTCAGCCCCAGCACGCCGAGCGACAGAGACAGCGGCAAGTCGTGCTCGCGAATCACACGCCGGATATTCCCGCCATCGCTGACCGCGTAATCCTGCCAACCGAGCATTCCCATCACGGCCGTGCCGACTGGATAATCAGGATGGCGAGACTCCACCACACGCCCCGCTGCAAAAGATCGCATGACCTCGCCGATCCCGACAGGGTTCGAGTAATTCGCCACGGCATTGACCCAGCCGCGCATGGCTGGGTCCACAGACAGATAGGCATTGCGAACCAGAAACTGGCCCTCGCGCAATGGCTCAACGCCCACGGACCTGATGCCGAAATGCTGCGCTTGCGGTATTCCGGACGGGCGCTGTTTCAGATAGACCTGACGATTGTCGGATGGCGATTTTGACATGGCGAAGATCCCCTGGCTGGGTAGAAAATTAAATTGTATCCATGATTACTGTATGCTAGCATACTATATAAATATTCTTCATGTGGAGGCAGTCATGGCTGGATTGTATTTTGAGCAGTTCTTTGCGGGTCAGCAGTTTCTTCATGAAGTGCGGCGCACGGTTACCGAGGCCGACAACGTCCTGTTCAGCGCCATGACCCACAACCCCGCAGCCATCCACATTGATGCTGAATATGCCAAGACCACGGAATTCGGCAGGCCGATCATGAACAGCGCATTTACGCTGGGCCTGATGGTCGGACTAAGCGTCGGCGATACGACATTGGGCACAACAGTGGGAAACCTGGGTTGGGATGAAGTGCGTTTTCCCAGGCCCGTATTTGCCGGTGACACCTTGCGCGCCGAATCCACGGTGCTCGAGACCAGGGACAGCAAATCACGCCCCGCCAACGGCATTGTCATCTTTCAGCACACCGCATTCAATCAGCGCGATGAGATAGTGGCAACCTGCAAGCGCATTGCGTTGATGCTGCGCCAGCCAGCCGCGGACCAGGCGTAAGCCTGTCGCGCACTGCATGAGGAGCAGACATGGACTTTTCCCTGAACGACGATCAACGCGCCATACAGACAGCCGTGCAGGAGCTGTGCAGCGCATTCAATGACGATTACTGGCTCGAAAAAGACAGCAAGGGCGGTTTTCCCGAAGACTTTTATCGCGCCATGGCGCAAGCGGGCTGGCTGGGCATCGCGATGCCCACCCAATATGGCGGCGCAGGCCTGGGCATACTGGAAGCCGCGCTTATGATGGAAGCCGTGTCGGGTTCAGGCGCGGGCCTGTCGGGCGCATCGGCTATCCATATGAATGTTTTCGGGCTGCATCCCGTCGTCGTCCACGGCAGCGATGAACAAAGACAGCGCTGGCTGCCCCGCATTATTGCAGGAGAAGACAAGGCTTGCTTCGGCGTGACGGAGCCCAACAGCGGGTTAAATACGCTCAAGCTGCGCACCACAGCGGTGCGCCAGGGCGACAAGTATGTGATCAATGGCCAGAAAATCTGGATATCCACAGCGCAGGTAGCCACCAAAATCCTGCTGCTGGCCCGCACCACACCGATGGAAGAGGCCCAAGGCACAGAGGGGCTGAGCCTGTTCTATACCGATCTGGATCGTCATCACGTTCAGGTGCGTGAAATAGAAAAACTCGGCCGCAAAGCGGTTGACTCCAACGAGCTTTTCATCGACGGGTTGGAAGTGCCCGTGGCAGACCGGATTGGCGAAGAAGGAAAAGGTTTCTCGTACATCTTGCACGGGCTCAACCCCGAGCGCGTGCTTCTGGCCGCCGAAGCGACCGGTCTCGGCCGGGCGGCACTGCGGCGCGCTTCGCGCTATGCACAGGAGCGCACCGTTTTCAACCGGCCCATCGGACAAAATCAGGGGATCCAGCATCCGCTGGCGGAGCGCTGGATCGAACTGGAAGCCTCCGAATTGTTATACCGGCGCGCCGCGTGGCTTTATGACCGGGGCTTGCCTTGCGGTGCCGAGGCAAACGCCGCAAAGTTTTTCTGTGCGGAATCAGGGTTCCGCGCCTGCGAAACAGCAGTGCTGACGCATGGAGGCATGGGGTATGCCAAGGAATACCATGTAGAACGCTATTTCCGCGAAGCAATGCTGCCACGCATCGCTCCCGTTTCACCTCAACTGATTCTCTGCTATATCGCCGAACGAGTATTAGGCCAAGCGAAATCTTATTAAGCGCATACGCCGCTTGCCGTGCCTGGCTCATCAGTCGCACCGAAACCTGGCCTCGCGGAAGCGGCGATCTCACGGTTTGGATGGCGCCGAGCCAGACACTGCCTTGCTGACCATATCCAGGCTTTCCCTCATCAGCCTGTCCAGATATGCGGTATCCTGCGTATCCACAATTATCCCGGTTCGCGCTATCTTCTCTTGTATCTCTTTCCTTGACAGCACAGCGTGCAGCGCCTGGGTAATACGTTCGGCAATGCCTGAAGGCAGCCCCGCCGGCCCCCATATAGCCGCCCACGCGGGAACATCAAAATCGGGAAGCCCGCTTTCTTTTGCCGAGGGTATCTCGGGCAAAGACGCGACCCTTCGATCACCCAAAACGGCAAGAATTCGCAGGTTGTCGGAATTGAGATAGCCATCTATCGGACCAACGCCTATGTCAACGCGCCCAGCCGAAACGTCAAGCGCCATGGGCGCCAGGCCTTTGTAAGGTATGTGATTGAGCTTGATGCCCGCTTGCTGCTCCAGCAGCAACGCGGCAATTTCATATATGGTGGCGGGTCCGCTGGTGCCAAAGCTGAGCGGCTCTGGGGCAGCCTTGGCATATGCGATCAGCTCGGAAAGCGAATGCACCGGCAGCTTGCTGCTTACATAAAGCACAAATGGCGCTCTGCCTACAAACACCAGCGATGTAAAGTCTTTGATAGGATCATATGACACGTCGCTCTTGACCAATGGAACCACGACGTGCGTGGACCCCGTACCGAAAAACAGGGTATAGCCATCCGGCGATGCATCCGCGACATAGCGGGCACCTATTGCCCCGGACGCACCGACCTTGTTCTCAACAACCACAGGCTGTCCGATCTCCTTTCCCAGCTCGTCGGCAATAATGCGCGCTGTCGAATCATTCGCCCCGCCAACCGCGGTCGGCACAACAAGCTTGATCGCCCTGGAGGGAAACGAATCGCTGGCATATGCGGACGAGATCATACACAGCGAAAGCGACAAGGCTGCCACAACTGACACGATGTTTTTCATGTTTTTTCCTTTTGGCAACACCAACATTGGAACGATATCGTTCAGATGATCCGGGTTTCCAGCACGCCGATCTGGTCTATGCCAGCATGCACAACGTCGCCTGGCTTGAGAAAAAATTGCGACGGGTCGGGCTTGCGATGCAAAGCCACACCCTCGGGTGTGCCGCTGGAAATAATATCGCCGGCCTGCAAACCCACCCGTGACCAGAACGCAACCAGCTCGTCAAAGCCGAAAATCAGATCTGTGCAATCCGATTGCTGGCGAAACTGCCCATTCACCTTGAGCCATAGCCTGAGCGCGGTCGGGTCCGGCACCTCATCCGCAGTCAAAATGCAGGGACCTATGGGGCCAAAGCCGGGAAAATTCTTCCCCATCATGACGAGCTGGTTTTTCATTTCATTCAGCTGCCATTCGCGTGCAGACAGATCATTAAACACCGTATAGCCAAAAATCGACTTGCGCGCTTGAGCCAATGAGGCCCGTTCCACGGCCCGCCCAATGATAATTGCCGCCTCCACTTCATAGTCGAACTGCACGACATCGGGCGGGCGCCGGACACTTGCCCGGTGCGGAACCAAGGCCCGCCCCAACTTGATGAACCCTGTTGGAAAATCAGCCTGAAAGTTCCTCCCGGCCTCCGGATTGCCCAACACGCTTTCCAGCCTGTGGCGTCCAAAATTGCGGCCCGCCGCGATACAGGAACGCTCGGGAACCGGCGTCAGCCAGGTAAGCTGTTCTGGATCATGCCACCACCGCGCATCATCCCGGCTCATGCTCCATTCAAGCAGGCCGCGCAGTTGATCCAGACCTCCATCACCTGACGCGATCAGCCCCATCATGGATCGCGGCGCGTCGGCACTGGCGGCTTCGCACGCTTGGCCCACATCAAGTATTCTTTGAACATCACCATGCCCGACCAGCACACCAAGCCGTTCGGCATGCTGACCCGCAAGGCTGAAGCGCATTACCTTCATTACACCGGCTCCAGCTCTCGCGCGGAGCACCAGCGCAATTCGCGCCTGTACTTCTGATCATCAAACGGTGTCGAACGATGGAGCGTGCAGCTATCGTCCCAAACCAGCAAGTCGTAGGGCTGCCATTCATGCACATAACGAAACTGTGGCTGCGTCGCGTACTCAACCAACTCATCCAGCAGTTTTCTGCCCTTTTCTTCCGGCCATCCAACGATATGCGAAGCGTGCGCTCCCATATACAAGGTCTTTCTTCCCGAGCCTGGATGCAGGCGAACCAGCGGATGCTCGCTGGGCGGCAGCAACTTGCGTGTCTCATCGTTGAAATTCGTATAGCCGACTTTGGCGCGAGAGGCATAGACGCTATGTACTACCGTCAATTTTTCGAGTTCGGCCTGCCGTGACGCCGGCAGGCTTTCCCATGCCGCCCTCATATCGGCAAATTCCGTGTTCGGGGGATTTTCCTCCGGCAGCACAATCGCATTCAATGCGGTAACCCTGGCGGGAGGCTGTCGCATGGACATGTCTGTATGCCAGAACATATTTGCCTGCAGATAAAGGCGACGCTCATGATCTTCCATCATGATGTTTCCATTTTCATCCACATTGGAAACATCATAGAAGTACGGATTCCTGACGCGGCTATTGTTCAGTTGCCTGGCCAGCGCGTTTGGCGGCCCAAACCATCGTATGAATGCCTCCTGCTGCTCCTCCCTCAGGGGCTGATTGCGGAAATAAATCACACCATGAAGAGACAGCGCCTTTTCAATCTCCTCATAGCTTTCCTGGGTAAGCGGCACACTCAAATCGATGCCGGAAATTTCCGCGCCAAAGCCAGATGCCGCCGGCTTGATCCCTATAGACATAACCAGACTCCCATGCTTGCGTTAAATCCAGCGTTTGCAACGCTAGTTGATTATCCGAACAGGCTTCCCGCTTAACCACGCGAGGATGTTCTCGACCGTATGCTGATAGAACAATTGATAAGTATTCCGGGTGACATATCCGATATGCGGCGTGAGCAGGACGTTCGGACATGCGCGCAGCGGATGGTTGCCGGGAAGAGGCTCAGTCTCGAACACATCCACCCCCGCTCCCGCTATCTTCCGGGTTTCCAGCGCTTCGACCAGCGCATCCTCATCGACAAGGCCCGCGCGCGAGGTATTAATAAAGTACGCATTGCGCTTCATTGAGGAAAAATCCCGCGCCCCAATGATTCCGCGCGTGCTGTCGCTCAGTTGCAGGCTCAACACAATAAAATCGGAACTGGCAAGCAGCGCCTCCTTGTCTCGATACTCGGCCATCCCCTCCCGCGCACGGGCACGCGTGAGGTTAGGGCTCCAGGCAAGCACACGCATCCCGAATGCCGCGCCTATGCGGGCGACTCGTGATCCCACGCGGCCAAGGCCGATTATTCCGAGCGTCTTGCCATGCAAATCCACGCCCAGCGATTCCTGCCACCTGCCTTCCTTCACCGCATTTGCTTCCGCCACGATTTGGCGCGAAAGGGCAAGCATATGAGCCCAAATCAACTCGGGCGTTCCAGAATGAATCGCATCCGTGCCGCAGACCGTCACACCAAGGCTTCGCGCAGCCTCCATATCTATGGCCGCATTTCTCATGGCAGTGGTGACCAGCAGCCCAAGACGATCCAGTTTCGACAAGATCGCCTGATTGAACGGTGTTCGCTCACGCATTGCACAGATCACGTCATAGGGCCTGAGCCTGGCAAGCAGATCGCTCTCGCACGCAATATGGTCAGAATAAAAATCAACATCCGCCCTGCCCGAAAGAAGCGACCAGTCTGCGCAGTCTTTCGCCACATTCTGATAGTCATCCAGAACAGCGATGCGAATCTTTTCATTACCCATGCCTCACGGCCTCATCAATGCTGTCAATTCACTGGCGCTGCTGGACTCCTCAAGCGCATCGATACACTGGCACATACGCAAGAACCGGCCAGATGCGTCCGGCATAGACCATTCATCCAAGGTAGCGGAAAGTATATTGACCACCTCATCCCAACCAAACCGGAAGGAAGACATATCGGCGATACTGGCCTGACAAGACTGGCCCGAACCGTCTGTCACCTGGACACGGCATCCCCATTGAGACAGGCCATCATCCGCATGCACCTGAACTTTTCTGGATAATTCGTGAATCTTGCCCGGCCCCCAGTGCTCGGAAAAATCCGTGGAGCGCACCTTCGACTGCCGCAATATCATGGCAAGCATGAACGGGCAGCTCATGATCGCGCCCGCTTCCGCGTCAAATGGCCCATAGTTCGATATGCCGGGATAACGGGCATTGGCGCCTGACAGCCAGACATCCACTTTCCCGACTGCCGGACCGTCGATGCCATGGGCATTGAGCAGTGACAGCAAAAGATAGGCCGGCCCCTGGTTGATCAGGCAGCCTGGCATGGGCTTGAATACGACTTCAGGCGTTTTCCATATCCAGCCATCGTGCAGCAACGGGGCCTGGCCGCTGAATGCCCGATAGAGCCCACTATTGCCTTCCAATGCCATGGCAGCGCTTTCATGCCCCGCCCCAGCCAGTAACGCGGCTGTTATTCCCGCCTGCGCAACATGCCCAACCTGAACCTGCCATTCAGGTGTTCCTTCCTCCCAGCACTGCATGGTCCCGCAAGAGAATTGCGTGGCCAGGCTCAGTGCATTGGCAGTCTCCTTTTGCGACAGGCCCAATAGCTTCGCTGATGCCGCAGCGGAGGCAAACACACCAAATACTGACGTGGCGCGAAAGCCTCGCTTTACAACGTCCACGGATGCGCCCTGTGCAAGCAGCGCGAGCGTTTCGTAGCCGGCGGCCATTGCAAGAAGAACATCCTTGCCCGTCGCATTGCGTTCATCTGCCAGCGCCAGAACTGCGGGAATCGCAATGCACCCACCGTGCGCATATAGATCGGCAAACGTATCATTCTGCCCTCTTGCACAGGCCAGGTATGCATTCAGCCATGCCGCATCGCGGGCCGACAGATATTCCGGGCGGCAAAAAACAGTGCTTTCCCCCGTGCCGCCAATCACAGCCCTCGCAGCGGCCATGCCGGAAGACCTTTGCGGGCTCGCCGCAGCCATGCTCAGCCCATAGAGCAGGCATGTCTTCAGCTTGGCGACCACAGCGTCGGGTATATCCTCAAAACACAGACCGCTGATCAACCGCCCAACCTGTTCCGTATAGCTCATGGGATCACCAACCCTCTGCTTTGAATGAGCTTGGCGGTCTTTTCGTAGTCAGCCTGAAGGAAAGCCTTGAAGTCCCGCACAGATCCTCCGGCCAGGGAGATTCCGAACATGCGGCTGCGCTCCTGAACCACGGGTCGCTTGATCGCGGCATTCAGCGTTGCATTGAGTTTTTCGACAACCTCATCGGGTGTGCCGGCCGGCACAAATATGCCGCACCAAGTACCGGCCATGAAACCGCTCAGCCCTACATCGCTTGAAGCGGGTAATTCAGGCCAATCCGGAAGGCGGTGATCGAGTCCGACAAAAAATGCCTTGAGCTGCCCGCTATCGACCAGCTCCCTGGTCGCGGGTGCGTCAAATACCGCATCCACGTGTCCCCCGGCAAGCGCTGGCCGGAACTTGCTGGAACCGCCCATGGGCACATGAACAATCTTCACGCCAGTCGCTTCCGAAAATGCCTCCGCCGCGATATGCGGACTGCTCCCTATGCCCGACGAGGCAAAAGTGACCCCGTCCGATTGATTTTTTGCCCAGCTGAGGAACTCGTCAAAATTCTTTGCCGGAATAGAGCTTCTTGTAAAAAGCACTGTCGGCTGCCAACCCACGTAGAAGACCGGCTTGAGCATATTCCTGTCAAATGCCGCGCCACCCTGCTTGAACTGCAGCGTGGTATATCCGACCCCAGTGATGAGCAGCCTGCGTCCATCGGCGGACTTGTCGCCAGCCACGTCGCGCATACCTATCAAGGTGCCAGCCCCTACCTTGTTCTCAGGGATGACGGGTTCGCCCAGCTCCTGTGACAAGGCTTCGGCCACGGCCCTGGAGATCAGGTCCATCGAACCGCCGGCTGCTATCGGAATGATCATTTCATAAGGACGCTGCGCCAGTGCGGGCGTGACCGCCGTTACCAGGGTGAAAACACAGAACAATATTCCAAGCGACCTTCTACAGGTTCTGTTCTTGAATAAAATATTGATTGGCCTGCTCAACATGCCTTGCATGCTCGTCTCCAATGTAGTTTTAATTGAGCTTGCGTCGCCAGTTTCTTGATAACGAGCGCCTCCAGCAACATTCTGCTATCGCAGGTCGCGCCGCACAAACGATTAATCTTTATATTCAGGAATAAAAATTCCATATATCTAGTTTCAGGGCATGCCAACGGCGCCCAGGAGGAGGACAATTGCGAAACATCAGCCTGGCCAATCTGGAGACGGCATTTTGGGTTGCGCGGCTAGGCAGTTTCACCGCTGCCGCCCAACGCCTTTACACCACCCAGCCCGCCGTATCGGCCCGAATGCGGGAGCTTGAATCCACCCTGGGCACCAAGCTCTTCATTCGCAGCGGACGAGGTGTTGTTCCAACAAAGCAGGGCCGTGACTTTCTGGCCGAGGCCGAGCCGCTGCTACAGCAGCTGGAGATCCTGACAGCATCCTTTCAGGCGGGAGACAGCATTTCCGGAACCATCCGCATCGGCGCGGGCAATATATCCATGTGCTGGTTCCCCAATATGGTCAATCGCATCAGAGAGACAATGCCCGATCTGACCTATGACGTTGAGATAGACATAGCGGGCAAATTGCTGCAGAGGCTCGACGCTCGCCAGCTTGACGTGGCTTTCGTCGCAGGCCCTTTGGATTCGGAGCGGCTGCATGTGCAAAGCCTCGGGTTCGACCAGATGCTGTGGGTCACGTCGCCGGACTACCCCGGCTTGAAGACCAAAGCATCATTGTCCGAATTTCTGAATAACGCACCGTTGTGGTGCGTTCAGCGTGAGTCTTTTTATTGGTCAGACGCGCTGCGTATCGTGGTGGATCAAGGCGCGAACCCCAGGCACTTCAATGCCATCAGCAACATGGCCGCGGCGCGAAATATTGCCGTGGGTGGCGCGGGAATCGCTTTGCTCTCTGCAACACTCATCCGCGATGACCTCGATACTGGACGGCTCATCAAAATTCCAGGCCTTGTTCAAGGCGGATGGGTTGAACTGTCCGTCGCCTGTCAAAAAGAACCCGCGCCCTCGCGGGCTGTCATCGAAATCATAGAGACGGCCAAACGCGTGAGCACGCTTGCGTCAGAGCCGGAAGGAGACAGCTGATCAATACAGCTCGTCAGGTATCGGCTGCATAGCGTATATTGCAGTCATATTCTCAAATGGAGTGAACAGCATGGCGACCCTGACATGGTTGATAACAGGATGCTCCACGGGCCTTGGCAGGGCCATGGCAAAGGAGGCTTTGTCGAGAGGCGAGCGTGTCATTGTCACCGCCCGATCACCGGACGCACTCAAGGAATTGACGGCTGCGTTTGATGGCCGAGCCACTGCGGCCATCCTGGATGTAACCAAGCCGGATCATATCCGCAATGCTGTGGATCTGGCACATGAGCTGTATGGAGGTATCGATGTGCTCGTCAACAACGCCGGATACGGCTATCAAACCTCAGTGGAAGAAGGTGAGGACGCTGAAATTATCAGGCAGTTCGAGACCAATGTCTTCGGCCTCTTCGCATTGACGCGGGCGGTGCTGCCTGGCATGAGGCAGCGGCGCCGTGGACACATCATCAACATCACATCGATTGCCGGGCTCATAGGCTTTCCAGGGTCCGGTTACTACGCTGCAAGCAAACACGCAGTGGAAGGCTGGTCCGACTCGCTGGCCGCGGAAGTAAACCCTCTCGGCATCCACGTGACCTGCGTTGAGCCAGGGCCGTTTCGTACCGACTGGGCCGGCCGATCCCTGAGAGTGACCGAAAGCAGGATAGACGACTACGCCGCCACAGTTGCGGCCCGCATGCACAGAACCAAGGCAATCAGCGGCACACAAGCCGGCGACCCGGATCGGGCGGCCTCGATTATTGCTGATTTGACATCCGCGCCTCGCCCGCCGCGCCGCATTGTATTGGGAACCATTGGGCTGGACTTGGCAGTCAAGGCTTTGCAGGACAAGCTGGATGAGATCCAGGCATGGAGTGCCCAAGGCCGCGCCGCCGACTACCCCGGCTCCTGATCCGATGCGGCCGGCTCCGCCCGCGCCACCGGCCCGCATCGCGCCGGAGAGATAACAATCAACCATAGCTGCCCATTATGGCTAGCTATAAAAAACCATGATTTTTTGATTTATCCAGGCTGTCTTAAAGTACATGGTCTCGTTGTTCCTCTTGAATACACATCGACCGAATGGACAGCAACCATGTCATTTGACAAGCGCTTTGGATACAACTACGAAGACTTGCGCGCACTGGCCAGGCGCCGGCTGCCGCATGGATTGTTCGAGTTTGTTGATCGCGGCGCGGAGGATGACCTGACGATAAAGAATAACCATGATGGATTCAGATCCATCAAACTCCTGCCCCGCCCCTTGAACGATGTCAGCCACCGCAATCAAGCGGTGACACTGTTCGGCAAGCGCCAACCCTCACCGCTATGCCTCGCGCCAACAGGCGCTGCGGGACTGCTTTGGCATGAGGGAGAGGTGGCCGCAGCCAGAGCGGCCGCGGCCGCAGGCCTGCCTTACTCAATGTCGACAGGATCAATCGCCTCACTTGAAAAGGTTGCCGAACTGGCGGGCGGAACGCTGTGGTTCCAGCTATATCTGTGGCCAGACATTTCGATGTCGCTGGAGCTACTCCAGCGCGCGGATGCCGCCGGCTACCAGGCATTGATCGTCACCATCGATACGACAGTCACCCCCAACAGAGAATTCAATTACCGCAATGGCTTTACGGTGCCACTGCGCCTGACCCGCAGGAATGTATTGGATGCGGCCCGGCATCCACGGTGGACATGCGGTGTGATGGGCCGTTATATCCTCAACGGAGGCATGCCCCGCTTTGTCAATTTGCCGCACGCTTTGCAGCAATCGATGGCGGATACGCGCCAACGGGGCCTGATGCCAAAAAATGACTCTCTCACGTGGACCAATCTGGCAAGATTGAGAGATATCTGGGACAAGCCCCTGCTGGTAAAAGGCATCATGCATCCTGAGGATGCGAAGCGAGCCTTCGCGTGTGGAGCGGACGCCATCATTGTCTCCAACCACGGGGGCCGGGTGCTGGACAATGTGCCCGCCACGATCAGTGTATTGCCCGGCATCCGTGAAGCCGTTGGCCGGGACGCAACCGTATTGCTCGATAGCGGGATTCGGCGAGGAAGTGATGTGGTCAAGGCAATCGCATCGGGAGCAAATGCCGTCATGATAGGCCGGGCAGCCATGTGGGGCACAGCTGTTGGAGGACAGGCTGGAACCGCACATGCCATTTCAATGCTCTATGACGAGATCGATCGCGTAATGGCGTTTTTGGGGAAGCCAGCGATTCCCGACCTTGATTCCTCTGTGCTTGCATCGCCCCATGGCCAGGCCAGACATGCAGAATGCCTGGGTTTCCCCGCCTAGAATACGCACGGCAAGAATGCCCTACTCCAGCTCCAAATGCGCTTGCTGGGCAATTTCCCGGAATTTTTCCGTATCCTGCGCCATCACTTCGGCCAATTCTTTGGGCCCTTCGTATTCGGGCACGAAGCCTGAGCCTTCCATTTTGTTCGGCAGGGTAGGAGACTGAACCGCCTGCTTGATCGCGGCAGCAAGTTTGTCGATCACTGCCTGGGGTGTGCCGGCGGGAGCAAAAATAGCCTGGCGCCAGGTCGCATCATAGCCCTTCAAGCCGCTCTCGCTGACAGTGGGAAGATCAGGAAAGCGTGGATCGCGCCGCTTTCCGGTCGAGGCTATGGCTTTCAATTGTCCCGCATCAATATAAGGCTTCACCTCAGTCATATGTATGCAATCTGCGCGTCCTGCAATGACATCCTGGACGGCCGGTGAATTTCCTTTGTATGGGACAAACAATTGATTGATGCCAGCCATGGAGCCCAACAGCGCTGCGCTGAAATGATTTCCGCTGCCTACGCCAGCTGTGGCAACCACCGGTTCGCCATCATGTTCCTTTCCGTATTTGATCAAACCGGCAAGATCGTTATAAGGCAAGTTCGCGTTACAGGCAATGATTGTTGGATACCAGAAAACCTGCGCTACTGGTGCAAAATCCTTCGCGGCATCGTAGTGCAGGTTGCGAGAAGCAGCCGGCAACAGCGCATTGGTGATGGAGTTTCCATACAACAGCGTATAACCATCTGGTTTGGCCGAGGCCACGAAGGCGGCACCGATACGACCGCCTCCTCCCCCTTTATTTTCCACCACGACCGGGACACCCAGCTCGTTTCCAAGCAAATCGCCTATCACACGGGCGCCCAGATCCGTGCTGCCACCTGCCGCAGCGGGGACAATCAGCCGTATCGGGTTGTCAGGATATGATTGCGCCATCGCGGAACCAACCGCCAGGCATGCCAGCACGCCGGCCACAGCAATAAAAGTAGATTTCATTTCCATCGTTTCTCCTCCTTGGGGGAATCGGGTATTGTTTTTTATGAATCGACAGACAGCCTGGCTTCAGCGTCGAAAGTCATTTTGATGCGCGAGTACGCCTCAATGGTTTCCTTGCCGAAACGCTCCTCGACCAGTTCGCCGATCTTGCTGGAGAACGAGACGGTGTCGTTCATTTTCTCGGGGCCCTGGATGATGACAAACAAATGCGCCGGCTCGCTTCCCTTGTTCTTGAAGGCACGCATTACGCCCGTGGGCATGGCCAGCACATCATAGGGCTTGGCCGACACGCTGCACTCCCTGTCAAAACCGACCGCGAATTCCCAATCTCCATCGAGCACGAAAAAGGTTTCCTGGGTATCTGAGTGCGCATGCGGCGGGGGGCCGTCATCTCCCCCCACGCACTTAGCGATGGACAGGTACAGGCCCTGTGGGCCATACATGGGCGCATTGCGCGACCGACCGATATGACCTTCAGGAACAATCAGAGGGAAAACCGAACCAGCCGAAAGCATTTCCGTCGCCTCGGGCGGTATCCCCGCTGTCTGGCTCAGGGAGCTCTTATAGGGAACCAGGCTCTTGAAACGAGCCACGCGGTCGTCAAGGCTTACATCCTCACCGACATCATCCGAGGCTGCGCCAATGCTGACACCCAACGCCTGCAATGCGGCATCGCCTATGTTTTCCAACGATGCATCTGCTTCAAACCGGGCGCTATAGTCCCCTTGCTTTATTACATTCAGGACCATGGCCACTCTAGTCCCCTGTCCGCCTGCAGCATGAAGGCTATGACGCACATTGGCGGGAATCGAGACTGTATCAAAGCGGCCCAAGGTAATGGATCTCTGCATCTCAGGCCCGTAGCGAACCTCCAGGCTGCCATCAAGACACAGAATGTTCTCGAATGCCGAAGGATTTCGATAGGTTAATGAAGCGGCCTTGGCGGGCAGGTCCAACATGCCCGTACATGCAGTCTCCGGCGCAGGCAGCCTGGCCTGGGCAAATCGCCCCTTCGCAGAGGCATCTGCCATGATGGGGGTAAGCGTTCCGCCCCAAAGCTTTCGTACTGTTTCGGCATACTTCAATGCCGGTGCGTGCGAGTCAGCGCCATACTCAGGAAAGCGGGCAAACCGCTCCCGCATTTGATCTGGGCTCAAAGAACCAGGCCTAACTTGTTGGTCGTCCATATTCATCCTTTCTACGGCTTTTTTGCCATGTTTCACTAACAGAGGCCCCAGAAATCCTGTAGCGCGCACCAGCGCCCTTACCCAAGAACTGTTCCCCACCTACCATTTGCCATTTGAAATATCGAATGGTCAAAGAATGGCTCATTATCAATACAACTCAGGGCGGGCCGCCATAGCGTGCAGGAAATGGCAGTATCAACGAACAGCGATGGTCACCACCTAACAGTGATGCTTTAATTCATGCAAGGAACGCACTGGCAGAGGCCCGATGACATGTGCGGCAGCGCCTGGACGCCGGCCTCTGCCTATTGACTGAACAGAACAGGCCCATGCAGGGCTACATGACACAAGCGAGGAAAATATCGGCATGCCACAAACAACTGGAATCCAGGAATATCCCGACCTGCGGCAACCTGGCGTACACAGGTTCTTCCTCCAGCGCGAAGAACATAAGGTGCCTGTTGTCGTCTGGACTCCCGAAGCGCCTATCAAGGGCGTGATCCTTGCCTGTCACGGCGGCAGCGGCCATAAGGAATCGACTGCGATTCTAGCCATTTCCGGGCAGCTTGTGCCACGCGGCTATCTGGTGGTTGCACTGGATGGCCCGGTGCACGGCGAACGGCGGGACGATGGCTCGCTCGATCCGGTGCAAGCCAAGAATGACTTCCGCGCGGCCTGGCGCGAAGGCATTGGAAGATTCGATATCTCGCTGGACTATATGTCTGTACTGGATTTTCTTCAGGCACAGGAAGCCCTCTCGGCACTTCCCGTTGGTTACATCGGGGTATCCATGGGAACAGCCTACGGTGTGCCGCTACTCGCTCGCGACCATCGAATCAAGGCAGCGGCGATCGGGCTTTGGTCCACAAGCTATGCGGCCAGTGAGCATCTTGAGGCGCTGGCTGGACAAATCAGCTGCCCGGTCTGGTTTACTCAACAATGGAACGACGAGGCCTTTGATCACCCCGGCACACATGCCCTGTTCGATGCCATAGGATCAACCGACAAGCGTCTGGTTGCCTACCCTGGGCCGCATAAAGAGCTTGAAGGCGAACGTCTATCAGACGCTGTGGACTTTCTGATAAAAAAACTTCAAGAATGAATTCAGACTAACGATCATAAACACTGCCTGGTTGCAGCTCGTGTCCCACTTCGCGCAATTGCGCTCGCAGCCAGGCATGTGCGGGAGCATGATGCCATCGCTCGTGCCACAGCATTGTTACATCGACGCTGTTGACTTCAAAAGGCAAAGGCAGCGTTTGCAACGGCAGTATTCGTGACGCAACGGTCGCAATACGCTCAGGCACAACGGCGAGCAGGTCCGTTCTGGACACGATCGCGGCCGATGGCCGCATGCTCGATAGACAAAGGGCCACATTCCGGTAGGCGCCACGGCGCCTCAGCGCCTCGTCAACCATTAGCTCAAGCGTAGGATGGCTCATCGGTGGCGCGCCCCAGACCACATGTGTCGCCTCGATAAACTGCTCGAACGAGAGGGAACCTTTTATCGATGGGTGCTCACTGCTGGCGATACAGACCAGCCGCTGCGAGTAAATGGCTGTCTGATAAAGGTCCTGTGCAGGCTTCTGCACAAAACCCAGGACCAAGTCGACCTCTCCATTTCTCAAGAACTCGGATGCACGCAAGATGTCTCCGACCCCCACAGTCAATCTGAGGTTCGGCGCGGATGATCGCAGCTTTTCCATCAGAGGTGGGAGCAACACTGCGGTTACACCTTCCGAGGCCATCAACTGATAATGCCCACTGGTAGTCGCCGGGTCAAAGGTGTCTGTGATCCGCTCAGCGCCAGACAATAATTCAATGGCATCCTGCGCGCGCTTTGCCAGCTCCAGGGCACGCGCCGTAGGCTCGAGGCCACGGGTAGTCTTGATGAGCAATGGATCGCCGAACAGCTCGCGCAAACGCGAAAGCGCGGTCGACATGGCTGGCTGGCCAATTCCCATCTTGTTGGCGGCGCGAGTGACATGGCACTCGGAAACGAGCGCCACGAGATAGCGAAGATGCTGTGCGGTTAAATGTTTGGTTGTATTCATGGCGTCATCCATGCCCGGCCAGCGGCCGGGCGTTTCTCCGAAATCGACGCCAGCGCCGCGGCTCGCAACGCGGCCGGACGCAAGAACGCCTTTCACGGAAGGATAACCTCTATCAGAGAAGGGCCACTATCCGCAACTGCCCGGGCAAGCTGCGCATTCAGTGCCGAAAGAGTGTCGACACGCGCGGCCGGCATACCCATGCCACTGGCCAGCGCCACCCAGTCCAGCTCAGGGCGCTCCAGCGACAACATGTCCGCGGCACGCGGACCTGGAGCACCCGCGCCCACATTTTCAAACTCTCCACGGAGTATGCGATAAGCCCGGTTGGCGAAAACAAGCACCGTAACGTCAAGGCTTTCTCTTACCATCGTCCACAGGGACTGCAATGAGTACATACCGCTGCCATCGCCTTCCAGAGCCAATACCCTGCGTCCGGGCGATGCAATGGCCGCGCCCACGGCAACCGGCAGGGCAAACCCTATCGCGCCACCCATCCCAGTCAGCCAATCATGCGGCGCAGCGCTGGCTGTCAGGCCGTCGAAGCCACGTCCTGTAGTCAGAGACTCATCCACGACAATGCCATTTTCAGGGATAAGCCTTGCCAGCACCCTGCCGATACCTGGACCATCTATAGCACCCTCGCCCACTTCGGGAACCTGCCTGTTCACGACCCTGGCCGGTAACAGCTTGAGGCCGCCCACCTCCTCACAAAGCGCTCGAAGCACCTGCTCATGATCGTGCCCGGTTCCTGCCAGCTCTATCAGTTCGCAGCCTGGCGCACTCAGTACTCCAGGTTTTCCCGGATAGGCAAAGAAGGCAACCGGCGGGCGGGCGCCCACGAGAATAATGCGATCATACCTTTTCAGCAGCGCCAGAGAAGGATCAACGGCATAAGGAAGCCGAGGAGCTGACACCCTCCCGGCGCCTCGCTCGGCACGCGCTATATAAAACTCTGACATGACAGCGCAACCCGTCGCCGCCGCAATACGACCTGCCCAATCAAGCGCATCGCCTCGCACCGCCCCCGCACCCAACAGCAGCAGCGTGGATTCGCCATGCCTGGCAGCCCGCGCCGCCGCCTCTAGTTTTGCAGCATCTATCGGCTCGGCGAGCTCGCGCGTCAATGTCGAAAAACTCGTTCTGGGGGTAGCTACCTGAGACCATGCAGTATCGGCGGGAAGAATGAGCGTGGCAATTTTCCCCGGCCTGCCGTTTGCGGCGGCCACCGCCTCCGTCCCATCACGTTCCATGTCATTGGCGTTCTGGGTGCTGCGCACCCAATGCGACATGGGTGTCGCCAGCCCGGCTATATCTGACGTCAGCGGAGCATCAAGCTTCAGATGGCCTGTAGCATGGTCTCCCACGATATTGACTATGCCGGAACCAGCCTTCTTGGCGTTATGCAGGCCGGCCAATCCATTGGCAAGGCCTGGGCCTAGATGCAATAGGGTGGCGGCGGATTTTCCCGCCATGCGGTAGTAGCCGTCGGCAGCGCCAGTCACCACCCCCTCGAACAAACCCAAGACGCAGCGCATGCCTGGTATTGAATCCAAAGCCGCCACAAAATGCATTTCCGAGGTGCCGGGGTTCGCAAAACACACGTCCACGCCATTTCCGATCAACGTATGCACAAGCTGTTCGGCGCCGTTCATCGTCTGACTCGAAAGTACATCTTCGGCAATAGCCGTAGGTTCAAGCTGAGTAGTCACATCCAATCTCCACCATCATCTGTATGGGCCGGTGGCGCGTGTTCGCGCGATGCCTTCCCGGTTTCTTTTCAAACAAATCAGGGCTTCGAACCTCACGGTGCGCCCTGGCTGCCCTTCATTAAATCATCAAGCCCACTCATCCCATCATTCATTATTGTTGATACTGCCATCACGGCCAAGCGATGGCCTGTACTTCTTATCTTCTATAAATTTCAAACCTTAACTAACAGGACACATCGTCCATATAGATCCTGAGGAGACAAGACAGATGCGATGTACCTTCATGGCGGCAATCATTTCCGCCACGGCGATGTTGCTGCCCGCAACATCGAGCGCCACCTACCCAGACCGCCCAATTCACTTGATTGTGTCTTACGCCGCTGGAAGTGTTACAGACACTGTCGCCAGATTATTGGCCGATGGTTTGCGCGCCGATCTCGGACAGCCGGTGATTGTGGAGAACAGGCCCGGCGCCACCGGAAATATCGGAGCGCAAAAGGTCGCAACGTCCGCGCCTGATGGCTATACGCTGTTGATGCATTCCTCAGCGCTCGCTCTGAACCCGTGGCTGTCCAACATATCGTACGACTTGATAAAGGATCTGAGCCCCGTAATACGCGTCGCGGGAAGCGCCTATGCCATCGCTGTCAGGCCCGGCCTTCCTGTCAACACTCTCAACGACTTCCTTGAGTATGCCCGCAGCCATCCTGGCATGCTTACCTGTGGAACATATGGCATTGGGTCTCCCCCTCACTTGTCGTTGGAACTGCTCAAAGAAAAGGGACATCTTGATATCACTCACGTTCCCTATTCAAGCTTCAGCAAGGCATTGACCGATCTGGTTTCAGGGCAGCTCGATTGCAGCATCTACCCTCCTGGAACACTGCTCCCTTATGTGAAGGAAGGCAAGATCCGCGTCATTGCCGTAACGCGACAGAAGCCAGTATCGGAGTTGCCGCAAGCATCGATCTTACCCGACTCGCTAAAGGCGGCCAGCGTTGAAGGCTACCAGTTGATATTCGTTCCTAGCGGCACCGATACGTCCATTATCAAACGCCTCCGGCAGGCGCTGGCACACATCATCCATACGCCTGAATTCGCTGAGCGCCTCCAGACCATGTCATTCGAGCCCATCGGAGACACCACACAAGAGGCGGCGGCAGCGTTCAGCAACGACTATGAACGGTTTGGGCCGATTATCAAAGCATTGGATTTACCGAAGAACTGAGTGTTCACCTTGCAGTTTTCAACATTAATCACCAGGGAGACAACATGCCTACCATCACACCCACACCCGAAGAAATGGAAAGCCGCATCATGCGTTTCGGGAACCTCGTACCCAAGAAAACCCGATATGACGGAATTCCTCCTGAAGCCTTCGAAGCAATCGCAGCCAATACCATCTATCAATATCTGGCTCCGGAAGGCGATGGCGGCTCCTACAAGAACCACCCCGGCGTCCGCAGCCTGGATGGCCTGACGATCAACCTGTGTCGCTGTCCGCCGGGAGATGGCCCCGCCCTGCATGCGCATGACAGGAGTATCGAAACTTTCATGTGCATGAAGGGAACTTTCGAAATCCGTTGGGGCGATCAAGGTGAACACGCCACCATGCTTGAGGAGCTGGACCTGATTTCGCTTCCCATGAAAGTAATGCGCAAATTTCGTAACACCGGAACGGAAGACGCGTTGCTGCTGGTATTGATCCAAGGGGCAAACGAGGACGTCGGGGCAGACGTTCAATACGCGCCAGAAACAGGAGAGCGCATAGCTGAACGCTTTGGGCAGGATGTGCGCGAACGCATCGAGAACATGGGTTGGCGTTTCGATGCCGAACTGGGAAGCCTGGCCAAGTCCTGAGTCCGAGCAACAGACGCTGCGTGGCCAAAGAAACGGCAATGTCCGTAAATGGTGCGCCGCGGATCTCATCCTCCCAAAGAACAAATCCTAAAAAAACTACCAAGAAGGGGAGCCGCATCTTACGGCTTCCCCTCCGGAGACACAGCACGATGAAAAAATACATAATCACGCTCGGCCTGCTCGCCGCGCCGCTTCTTGCACATGCGCAGACCAATGTCACGCTGTACGGCCTGCTTGATGCCGGCGTTCAGCATCAACGTGTCGAAATTGACGATTACAGAAAAGCTACTCGCACAGGGATGTCACAGAGCGTTCGCGCGGGCAACCGATGGGGCCTGAAAGGAAGCGAGGACCTCGGGGACGGCCTGAAGGCTATTTTCACGCTGGAGAACGGGTTCAACCTGAATGATGGCTCAGCCGGGGACGCAAAGCGCACTGCATTCAACCGTCAGGCATTCATGGGTTTATCAAGCCAAAAACTGGGTACCCTGACCCTGGGCCGACAATACAACAGCGGCTTCACCTACTTCGGAACCTTCGGAGCATTTGGCACAGGTTACGGCCTTGCGGGGATTTCACGCTCGTTTTCATCCGCATTTGTCCGTTACGACAATATGCTGAAATACGAAACCCCGATGATGGGGGGGCTCAAAGCCACTGTGGGCTATTCGCGCGATGCGGGAATTGGCTCAGGCGACGAGGACGTCAAGGCATTCATGGCCGGCGTCCTGTATTCCTCCGGCCCATTGCGATTTACCGTCAACTACGATCGAGTCAGCCATTTGCCAAATCGCACCGGCCCTGGCTCAGGCGCACTGACAGCATGGAACGCCGCAATTTCCTGGAACTTCGACGTGGCCGATGTCACTATTTCGGCCGGACAAGATATTGATGGCCGCATCGCCAACATGATCCCTGGCATGCTCGCCCCTCTTGGGAACGTCAACCCAGCGCCCAACGCTGTGCATATGGATGGGTTCAAAGCAACCAATGCAGCCTTGAGCGCCCGTGTTCCCTTGAGCGAAGGAATCCTGCTGGCAAACTGGATGATGTCACATTCCAACCTGGACGATGTCGTTACGGCGGGCGGGCATGGCACCGGCACCCAAAATGCATTCAGCCTTGGGTATGCCTATGACCTATCCAAGCGGACGAGCCTGTATGCAGTAGGAACGTATATGAAGAACGTCTCCTACATAGAAGACTCATCTGCCAGCGAATGGACCTTGGGGCTCATGCATCGTTTCTGACGCAGTGCCGCGATGCTCAAGGCTTCTGCGAGCGTCGCGTTCCCTATTTCCCCCAAGGTATGAGGCCGGGGCGAGGCCTGGCGAATGTGCCTAGGACTGCATGCTGGAAACCCGCCGCGCCGCTTCGCGAACAACCCCTCTAAGCCATCTATGCCCCTGGTCGTTATGGCTGCGCTCGTGCCAGTATGCCGCATACTTGATCCGAGGCAGTTTCATAGGCGGCACCAGCAAGCGCAAGCCATAGTCTTTGGCAAAGCGAAGGCCTATCCTTTCGGGGACCATTGCAACAAGATCTGTTCCGGATATCACATCCGGGATGGTCAGGAAATTTTGAACAAGCAACATTTCCGGGGGGATGACCCCTCGGGACTTGAACGCGTCTTCGACAACCCTGCCAATCGTCGCCTTTTTACCCCATACCGCATGCTGCACCTGGGGGAGCATCAGAAATGTATCCGAATCCATGTGTTCGCCGATAAGAGGATTCTCTGGGTCGGCAATGCATACGATTCTATCCTGCGCCAACGGTAAAAACCGCAATGACCCAGCCTGCTCGTATGGCCACGCAATTCTGATATCAACCCGTCCCGACTCCAACCAATCGTGAATTTGCGAGGGAACAGGAGGAAGCACTTCCAAGCAGATTTCGGGCGCAACCTTTCTGAGCAATTTAAATAGCTCCGGGATCAATATGTGCTCGGCAAACTGCGAGCATGTCACCACGAAGCGTCTCTTGGACGACGCGGGATCAAAGGCCTGCGCAGGCCGCGTTAACGCGTCATAGCGCTGTATAAGCACACGGGCCTCCTGCTCTATTTCCTTGGCTCTCTCGGTTATTACCATCCCTCCCCGAGTAGGCAACAGCAGTGGGTCTCCAAACTGAACCCGGAGCCGGGCCAGCGCGTTACTTGCCGCGGGCTGGCTAATGCCAAGACGCTCGCTCGCCCGCGTAACGCTCTGTTCAGAAAGGAATACCAGCAAAGTTCGCAAGTTTTTCAGGCCTGTCATATTGGTTTTATGTGATATCTGGTATTGATTTAAATATTATAGGCATAAAACCATGCGCTAACTAAACTTTCTCTCAAGCTACGAACGAACATAAGGGGAGGCAAGACAATGTACAAAAGTTATGACGCCTTCTGCGATGCAATGAAGCAAAGCAGTATTGCTCCCGGGAATCCCATGGCTCAGTCGTTGGAGACAGCCAGATCCCATCAAAGAGCGTACCTGCTTGCCATCGGAAAACTGTCACCTAAACCATTGGTTGAGGTGAACGATGTAAAACTAGCAAGCGCAAGAGACGAAGTCTGTCTGCGGATACTACGCCCCGACGCTGTGGCGACACGCTCTAAGCCCATGGCAACAGTGGTTTTGGTTAGAGGAGGAGGCTGGTGGTCAGGCACCCTCGATACGCATGACCGGACCGCGCGAGAAATTGCCGTGCAGACGGGATGTCCCGTATGTATGGTTGACTATCATCATGCTCCCGAAGCCCAGTTCCCTACCCAACGCGACCAACTCATTTCAACCCTGAGTTGGCTCCACTCCAGCGAGGCTGGACATCTCGGTTTGAACGGGAGGCGATCCATCTTATTTGGAGAATCCGCAGGAGCGACACTGTCGCTCACCGCCAGCCAATATTGCCGAGATACAGGACTACCCCAACCACTGGCCATGGTTCTTTTTTATCCGAACGCTGCCGGCCCAAACGATCGCAGCAGCAAATACTCCCATTGGGTCTGGGAGCAGTATCTTGGCTCTAGCTACGGCGACATCAGCAAGCCTGAAGCAGTCCCTCTAATGAATGCGATGAACGATCTCTGCCCGATATGGCTCGGAGTCGGAGAAGACGATCCTCTGCTTTTCGATGCGCACGCTCTGCACGAAAAGCTGACAAACGCAGGCGTCCCCTGCACCTATAAGCGCTACCCAGGCCTGCCCCATGGCTTTGTCGGCTTCAGTAATGCAGTGAAACCGGCAAACGATGCGCTCATGGACGCATGCGAGGCGATTCGACAATTTGCATCTTCAGATTCCATACAACCGTAGATTTTTTTAACGCTCAAGCGTAGCAGGAGATAAACATGCAGCGATTCACCCCTAGCCAAGAAGAAATGCGCAGCAACATTGCTCGATTTAAGGACGTGCTGCCAACGAAAACACGGCATTTGCTCGATAAGGGGATTCCGGCAGAAGTCATTGAAATGATGTCGGCACATACCACCCGCAACATCATGTCGCCTGGTCCGCTGCCGGGACAGTTAACGCCAACTCCAGCCGTCGAAGGCGGAGACGCGGGGGTCTTCCGGCTCGGCATTGCCTCTTGCCCACCGGGCCAGGGCCCAGGTCTACATGTTCACTATAAAACTCACGAAACGTTCTTCGCACTGACCGGACGCTGGGAAATTCAATGGGGCGATCAAGGCGAGGAAAGCACCATTCTGGAGCCTTTAGACTTAATCGCTGTCCCTCCTGCGGTAACGCGTCGCTTTGTCAACCTTTCTGACCAAGAGGCGCATCTGCTGGTGATTATTCAAGGCAAAAGAGATGAATTTGACGATATCGACCGCGTGTACGAAACCGCCCGCAAGATATCCGACCGATTCGGTCCCGAGATGGTGACCAAACTGGAATCTCTGGGATGGAAGTTCACGATCGGGAAAGAACATGAAGTGCTTCCGTAAACCACAGTTCGAACAGCGCCGCAAGCTGCTCTCTGTCATCATCGCCACAGCCACAGTCGGGCCACGGCTCGGCTGGGCCGCCGGCTCGTACCCCGAGCATGTCATCCGAATGGTAGTGCCGTTTTCTCCCGGCGGCACCATTGACTTGATCGCCAGATACGTTGCAGCCCAGCTGGGCGAGAGGCTGAGCAAACCCGTCTATGTGGAAACAAAACCGGGCGCCAATGGAGTGGTGGGCACCACAACCGTATCTCGGTCCGCAGGAGATGGCTACACACTGTTGCTAGTCACCGGATCATTCGTGGTGAATCCCAGCATTTACACGAATCTGCCATACGACCCAGCGCGAGATTTCACGCCGATCACTTCCGTGGCTCAGGCTACAGGCATGCTGCTGGTAAACCCCGCTTTGCCAGTGTTCAGCGTGCAAGACCTCATTAGTCTGAGCAGAAGTCCAGGCGAAGGCTTGAACTACGGGAGCCCTGGCGTCGGAAATACTATTCACTTGGTGACTGAGTTATTCAAGCACGAAACCGGCGCACACCTCACCCATATTCCCTATAAAGGAAATGGACCCGCAGTTCTCGCATTGACCTCCAACGAAGTGCAGTGCATGTTCATCCCTCCGCCAATTGTCATGCCTTTGATATCGGAAGGAAAGCTGCGGCCGATTGCGTTCACAGGCACGGAAAGAATGCAGGAGCTGCCAGATGTTCCCACAATGGTCGAGGAAAAGCTCCCACAGCTCACCTATGAAGGATCATGGATCGGCTTGTTTGCACCGTCGTCGACGCCGCCTCAGATCGTGGACACGCTGTATTCCGAACTGCAACCCATATTGAAGGGGCCAGAAATGAAAGCATGGCTGGACAGCAGCGCAGCCGGATATCTGCCTGATGGCCGGCCACCCCTAGATTTTTCGCGGCAAGTCGCCAATGACCAAAGACGATTTGGGGAAATGGTCAGATTAGCGGGCATCAAACCGACCTAGGCAGTACCTCAAAGGAGGGGGCGTCGAGATGAAGACGTTGCTCCGGCAACAAGCATACGCCCGCAACTCATTGAAATAAAAACATGAAGGAGACCCAATGCTATCCACCATCAGAATTTTCAAGACCTCGCTGCAGTTCTTTCAGAGCGAGGCCCTGCGCCGGGCATACTCCTGTTGCCTGCTGGCTGTCGCGGCATGCACACTGCTTCCCCACGATTCACTTGCGAAAGATAGCTACCCCGACCGTCCGATCGTAATCGTCGTTCCGTTTGCTCCGGGCGGTACCATAGACTGGATAGCCCGAAGCGTTTCCGCCCAATTGAGCGAGCGGCTTGGTCAACAAGTAATTATCGAGAACAAGCCCGGCGCAAATGGCGTAATTGGCACACAACAAGTTGCACGCTCCCGCGCGGATGGCTACAGCCTCCTGCTTGTGACTGGCTCATTTGCAGTCAACCCAAGCATATATAACAACCTGACCTACGACGCGAAGAAGGACTTTATACCCATAACGTCCTTCGCCAAAGGCACCGGCATGCTGGTACTGGTCAATCCTTCGCTACCCGTTCATAACGTCAATGAACTCGTGACCCTTTCCCGGCAAAAGGGAAAGTATCTGAACTACAGCTCTCCAGGAGTAGGAAACACTATCCATCTGGCGACCGAACTCTTCAAGGAACAAACCGGAGCTGATATCTCTCATGTTCCATACAAGGGCAGCGCTCCGGCTTTGAACGCTCTTGTTGGAAATCAAGTGCAAGTCATGATTGTTCCACCCCCCTTGGCGATGCCCTTTGTGCAAGACGGAAGGTTGCGCGCAATCGCATTCACGGGAACCGACAGATTTTCGGACTTGCCGCAGGTACCAACACTACAGGAGCTCGGTTTCGAGATGCATGGATTCGACCAGTCCTGGATAGGCCTCTTTGCCCCGTCCGGTACGCCAGACCCGATCATCTCACGCCTTTATTCTGAGCTGCACAACATTCTGAGCGACCCAAAAGAACGCATAGCGTTCGACAACAACGCGCCTGGATACATTCCTGATGGTCGCGCCCCAAAAGAGTTCTCCGCTCAAGTTCTCTCCGACATGAAAAGCTATTCCAGGATAGTACGAATAGCAAACGTTAGCTCAGAGCCATGACCGACATCCCTGGCGAAAACATTTCCATCATCTTGATGATCTCCCCTGAATTTTTTGCATAGTCATATGAAAACCGTTTTCCTCGGCGGCTCAGATGTGAGCGTCTCAAGGCTGGCCTTCGGCGCCAATGTTCTTGGATGGACACTTGCCGAAAAAGACTCCTTTTACTTACTCGACCTGCTGGCCGAAAAAGGCATCAACTTCATCGACACGGCAGACGTTTACTCTAATTGGGTGCAAGGAAACTCCGGAGGAGAGTCCGAAAAAATTCTTGGAAAATGGTTCAAGCAATCGGGGAAACGCCACAACATCGTTCTGGCAACCAAAGCCGGGCTGTGGAATGCATACCCTGGGCTTTCAGCCGCACATATCCGGCGGTCCATAGACGCATCTCTTCAAAGACTACAGACCGATTACATCGATATTTACTTTGCGCACCGAGATGACCTGAATACAGATCAAGAAGAGACAATGACAGCGATGTCGAGGCTTATCGACGAAGGAAAAGTCAGAGTTCTGGGAGCATCGAACTATTCGGCATCACGCCTGCTCACATCCCTCAAAATCAGTGCAAGTCTTGGCATGGCCCGCTTCGAAATATTGCAGCCAAAGTACAACCTGTATGACCGCAATGAGTATGAGACTGATCTTTTGGCTGTGGCCAGCTCGCACCAGCTTGCGGTGACACCTTACTACTCACTGGCCAGCGGATTTCTGTCCGGAAAATATAGAACGCTAAACGACATTTCAAGCCGCCCGCGATCCCATAGGCTGCGAGACTATATGACGCCACGCGGCGCTGCAATTCTCGCCGCTCTGAAGACCATCTCCGCCGATCTGGGGGTCGCTCCCGCCACTATCTCCCTTGCCTGGCTAATGGGCCGCGCCTCGATTAGCGCTCCGATAGTGAGCGCCACTTCTGTGGCTCAGCTAAATGAGATATCGGCCGCACTCCACCTCGAGCTTCCTGACCAGGCAAGGCTGATGCTGGACCGCGCCAGCAAGCCATTGCCACAGGAAGTTCCGGCCCATAACACCTTCTAAAGTCCGACCAACGGTAAAGGAAACAACGATGTCAGTATCGAGAAGAAATATTATAAAACTAGCCAGTCTCGGAGTAGCGTCACTAGCTGCGGCACCTGTTTTCGCACAATCAGATCGCCCCGTCAGATTCATAGTGCCCTCGCCTCCTGGTACGGCTCCGGACGCATCAGCCAGGTTTCACGGCGAGAACATAACACGTATGACACAAACAGCGGTGGTCGTGGAAAATATTCCAGGCGCCGCGGGCATGATTGGCGCAAGCAAGTTTTCCAGAATGCCGGCCGATGATCACACTTTCCTCTGGGGTTTCAATCAGATTGCGACGATAAACCCGGTCGTTCAGGAGAAGATGGGATATGACCCCGACACTTTTGAACCGGTCATCCTGACGACGATTGGCAGTTACGTCTGGCTGGTGCATTCAGGGTTACCCATCTATTCAATCTCCGATCTCGTAAGTTACGCAAAATCCCAAGACAAGCCTCTTACGTATGCCTCAACAGGATACTGGGCAGCATCCCACCTTGGAGGACTGCTGCTCGAAAAAAAAGCCGGCATAAAAATGACGCATGTGCCATACAGCTCCAGTTCAAACCCCGACCTGATGGGTGGCAACGTTGATATCAAACTGGAGACTGTTACCGCGGCAACCTCCATGCTCGCAACGGGAAAGGTTCGCGCTATTGCCGTTTCTGGCCCTAGAAGGACTACGAACTTACCCGATGTCCCAACGGTATCCGAAACATTCCCTGGTTATGACATAACAGGGTGGCAGGCAGTATGGGCATCTGCTGGAACCTCATCGAAAGTAACCGAAAACATGTATCAGATTATTCGCCAGTCATTGATGCAGCCCAATTCCATTGAACGCTCTCGAACTGACGGCAATGAGATTGCGGCATGGGATTCACGAAAACTGGACCAGATAATCCTGAAAGAGCGTAATGAATGGAAGGCTTTTATCAGTTCATTAGTCTGAACAACCCATCGCAAATTCTGGCGAAACGAGCCAGATCACATACAACCCATCAATTCCGAAAAGAGGAAATAGCATGAAAGTCATACCGAAACAGACAGTTCCAACCCCTAGCCTCCAGGAAATGGAGCGCACACGCATTGCACGCTTTGCGGATCTCAACGTAAGGGACAACACCTTCGCCGCCTCGGCATTACGAGGCGAAAAGGCAGGGCTGATCACGCGAAAGATACTTGGAAGCGGGATTGTTGACCCAGCGCTCAAGCCTTCGAAGATCACTATTGAGCATCCTTTCAGCATGACGATTACCGAGCTACCTCCTGGACACTCTGCCTCCCTTCATGCTCACACCACAGAAGAAATTTTCATGATCCTGGAAGGAGAAATGACCTTCTTCTGGGGGCCGGAAGGAGAATACGAAACAGTTCTAGGAAAGTACGACACAGTGACCATGCCGCAACATGTGTTCCGTGCCTTTGAGAATCGGACATCAAAACCGACCCGTATGCTGATAGTGCTGGGCGGCACATATGCCCAAACAAAGCATAGCGTGACCTATCACCCGGAAATCGTTGCAAAGGCCAAAGAAGCAGGTGTGACGCTGGACGGCGCTGTACTGGACGCCGACTAGGCTATTCAGCATCGACGATGGCACAGCCACGGCTGGCCATCTGCTTTCGTTGTCCTCTTTCATCCCTATGTTGCATTTATCACCCAGGAGAAAATCAAATGATCCACGCTGTGTTGCACGATTCAAAAGATACCGTAGCGGTTGCCGTCGTGGAAGGCATAACCGCAGGTATGGATCTCAACTGTTGGAACATGGAAGAAGATAGGCTCATTACGGTTAAAGCCACGCAGGATATTCCTATTGGTCACAAAGTTGCACTTTCCGATATGAGTGTAGGCGACACCGTTTTCAAATACAGCGTAGATATTGGAAAGGTTGTGGCGCCCATCCTGGCCGGCGACCACGCCCATGTGCATAACATCAAGACAAAACGCTGGTAAGTGCGCCTGTATTAACAGCCACTTTTTTACTTCGTATAGGAACATCTGTAATGACCGTTATCAATGCAAACACCACCTTTCTCGGTTACAGAAGAAGCAACGGGCGAGTCGGAATTCGCAACCACGTTGTAATCCTGCCTGTTGACGATATATCAAACGCGGCAGTGGAGGCGGTATCCAACAACATCAAGGGTACTATCGCCCTCCCCCATCCATATGGCCGCCTGCAATTCGGGGAAGACCTGGAACTGCACTTCCGGACCCTGATCGGCATCGGCTGCAACCCTAATGTTGCGGCCGTCATCGTGATCGGTATAGAAGAAGGCTGGACAAAAAAAATAGTCGACTCCATCGCTGACACCGGCAAGCCCGTCGCCGGATTCAGCATAGAACTACATGGTGATCACGACACGATCATGCGGGCCTCGAAGAAAGCCAAAGAGTTTGTTCACTATGCCACTTCATTAAAACGCGAAGAATGCCCCATTTCCGATCTGTGGGTTTCCACCAAATGCGGTGAATCGGATACCACCTCAGGGTGTGGAGCCAACCCCACTGTTGGCAATGCCTTTGACAAGCTGCATGCCACCGGAAACACACTCCTGTTCGGCGAAACATCCGAGCTGACCGGCGGCGAGCATATTGTTGCCGCCCGCTGTGCCGATGACAAGGTTCGTGAGCGCTTTATGTTCATGTTCAATCGCTACCAAGACATGATCAACCGCTGGAAAACTTCTGACTTGTCCGAATCACAACCCACCAAAGGGAATATTGCCGGCGGGCTTACCACGATCGAAGAAAAGGCTCTCGGAAATATTCAGAAAATTGGAAAGAAATGCACGGTAGTCGGCGTTCTGGACAAAGCCGAAGCGCCAACAGGAAAAGGCCTGTGGTTCATGGATTCATCTTCCGCAGCGGCAGAAATGGTCACACTATGCGCAGCCTCCGGGTACGCCGTGCATTTCTTTCCCACTGGACAGGGCAATGTCATTGGGAACCCCATTCTTCCGGTCATCAAAATCTGCGCCAACCCGCGCACAGTCAGAACCATGTCCGAGCATATCGACGTAGACACCTCCGGGTTGCTGCAGCGTGAAATCAACCTCGATCAGGCAGGCGACCAGTTGCTTGAATGCATGCTGGCTACTGCGAATGGCCGCTGGACCGCCGCAGAAGCACTAGGTCATCGGGAGTTTGTCCTGACCAGACTATTCGAAAGCGCCTGATCAATTCGGCGCGGCTGATTTGCTGATATGAATATCAAACTCCGAGTATCCATGCAGAGTGAATTGTAGATTGAATATGAATCACAAAATTGTCATCCCTGAGTTCATGGATGAGTCTGCTGTGCAACGCCTTCGCAATATGGGTCAGGTGCTTTACCGGCCAGACCTTGTCGAGGATCGCAAGGCCCTCCTCCACTCTTTATCCAATGCCAATGCACTTATCGTCCGCAACCGTACTCAGGTTGATCATGAACTGATTACTCACGCCCCTGACCTCAAAGTGATCGGCCGACTGGGGGTTGGACTGGACAATATCAACATGGCGTTGTGTACGGAAAAAGGCGTCACGGTTTACCCTGCACTAGGCGCCAATGCGCGGGCGGTTGCTGAATATGTGATTGCCGCTGCGCTTCTTCTACTGCGGCAAGCCTATTTCTCTGGCGGACAAGTCATCAAAGGCAAATGGCCGCGCACAAAGTTAAGTCAAGGTCTGGAAATTTCGAACCGTACCCTGGGCATCATAGGTTTTGGCGACATTGGCAGGCTCACCGCCAATCTGGCTAACGGCCTTGGCATGCAGATCCTTGCCTACGATCCCAATCTCGCTCAAGACAGCCCTGTCTGGAGAGAAACACGCGCCACTCGGACGGAGCTGAATGATCTGCTTGGAACCAGCGATGTCGTCAGCCTGCATATCCCGCTAAACGATGGTACCCGTCATTTAATCAATGCCCATCGTCTTGCGCTTATGAAAACAAGAGCGGTACTAATCAATACGTCTCGCGGCGGGATAGTTGACGAGCAGGCACTCGTAGAAGCATTGGTCGCCGGAAAGTTGCGTGGCGCGGCCCTGGATGTGTTTGAAGACGAGCCAGTCAAAGCGGATAACGCATTTCCGGACATTCCCAATCTGATCCTTACGCCACATATAGCCGGACTGACAGAGGAATCCAATGTCCGGGTTTCGGAGACGATTGCGGAAAAGGTGATCGGGCATCTAGCGGCCGAGTTGTGAAAACCTCGAACATCACTGCTTATACACATAAATACTGGAGCAGCACAAACAGTGAATATTTCACTTGACTCCCTGACTATCCTGGCCCGCGATACGCTGATAAAAGCAGGTGCAAACCCTACGATGGCTATGGCAACCGCCAAGGCATTGGTCTTTGCTGACGCTAATGGAATAAGCACGCATGGCGTTTCCCGCGTACAGAGCTACGCTCAACATCTTTCCTCTGGACGCGCCGATGGCCACGCGATACCGACTATCCTGTGCGAAAAGGCATCGTCGTTATTAGTGGATGCCGGTAAAGGGCTGGCCTTTCCGGCCTGCGAGCTGGCAGTCAGTGCAGCCATAGAAAAAGCGAAACATACTGGCATTTGTATTGCAGGCGTCACCAACAGCCACCATTTCGGCATGGCAGCCTATCATCTTGAGCCAGTCGCCCAGGCAGGGCTTGTCGGCCTCGCGTTCAGCAACTCTCCATCGGCCATTACAGCGTGGGGCGGTACGCAACCATTATTTGGAACCAACCCGATTGCGGCAGTATTTCCGCGCGATCAGCTGGAACCAATCATGATAGATCTCTCTCTGTCGCAAGTCGCCCGTGGCAAGGTCATTATTGCAGCGCGCGATAATGAGCCAATTCCGGATGGCTGGGCCTTGGACAGTAAGGGAGTACCCACAAACGACGCCAGGGAGGCTCTGAAAGGCAGCATGCAGGCCATAGGTGGCGTAAAAGGCTCTGTTCTGGCGATGTTGGTGGAGCTTCTATGCGCAGCACTCACAGGAGCGCAATTTGGCTACGAGGCGGATCAGCTTTTTGACGCGGATGGCAACTCACCCATGTTGGGGCACGTATTCATTTTGATAGACCCAGAGTCGCTGGCCGGGAAAGAAACCTACGTCAACCGCCTGGAATCCTTGATTGCAATGATGCTGAAAGACCATTCGGTTCGCCTGCCAGGAGCACGCCGCCAAACCATGGCAAATCAATCAGCCCAGCATGGAACGTTCATTCCGGAACACTTGCTAGCTGAATTGGGCTTCCAGCGCTGAAATGACGACAAGAGCCTGTGATCATATCAACGCCCTTCAAACTTCGGCGTACGCTTTTCCTTCCAGGCCTGTCTGCCTTCAAGCAGGTCAGCAGAGCGTCTGGATTTCATCACATCTTCTTTGATCTGCTCAGCATCGGCTACGTTGCGCGCGAGCTGGTTCAGGTGTCTTTTCATCCCTAGAACGGCTATTGGCGCCATGCCCGCCACGCAGTTCGTCAGGCGCTGTACTTCGTTCTCAAGATCCTCATGCCGTATAAGGTGCGTCAGAAAGCCGCAGGCCAGCATTTGGTCCGCATCAATCTTCTCGGCAGTCAGAAATAGCCGCTTCGCCATGTCGAGGCCAAGACGGGTCAAGTACCGCTCCATGCCTCGCTGATAAAAATGCAGTCCCAAGCGCGCAGCCGGCATGAACATATTGGCGTTGCCGCTCCCAACGCGGAAATCGCACGCCAGCGCAAGGTCGGTAGCCCCCCCGTACGCTCCACCCTGAATTGCCGCAATGGTGACAGGGCGACAGTCTTCTATCGCGTTGGCAAGTGTCTCAAAACCGGAATTCTCGCCACTTTTCATTTCGCCAATGTTGTAGCCGCTGCAGAAATACTTTCCCGTGCTCATCACTCTCAATACCAGTGCATCGCTCTGATTCACGGTTTCGACATGCCCAAGCAGCGTCTCGATGTCTTGCGATTCCAGACGGTTGGCCACATCAGGACGTCTAAGCGTGACGGTGGCAACCCGCCCCTCAATGTGCAACGAGGGAACCCCGGCGGGACAGTTTGGGGATTGATTCGACATAATGCTTACTCAGCTTCAAGACCAGATTCACGCGCCAGCGTGGCGTGGGCAGCGCCACTCTTGACGACCCAGTCGGAGAACTCAGCCGGTGAGCCCGACCATTTCACATCATTGCCCTGTTGCGCCAGGCGCTTCTGGATGTCGGGATCTTTGAGCGCCTCGACGCTGGCGGCATAAAGCCGTTGCACAATTCCGGCATCAGTGCCTGCCGGCGCAAACAAGCCAAACCAGAATGACTGGTTGTAGCCCGGCACGCCCTGCTCGGCAATCGTGGGCATATCCGGCAACAGAGGTGTGCGCTCCTCGGACGTGACGCCAATGCCGCGCAGCCTTCCCGCTTCCATCAGCGGAAGCACCGACGGTGGCGTACCGAATGTCAGTTGCACATCGCCAGCCACAAGTGCCTGCACAGCCGGCGATCCTCCCTTGAAAGGCACCTGGGTAAATTTCACCCCCGCCTGCTTCTCAAACGCCAACGCGGCAAGATGCGGAGAGCCGCCGGTTCCAGATGAAGCGACGAACAAATGGCCTGGTTCCTTCTTCGCCTCCGCGATCAGCGCTGGCACGCTCTTGATGGGAGAATCTGCGCCTACAGCAAGAATCATGGGGGCTGTTGTCCATTGCGTAACCGGCGCAAAGTCTTTGGCATCATAACGGACCGATTTGTACAGAATCTTGTCCACGCCAAACAAAATCGAGCTGCCCAGATACAGGGTATAGCCATCAGGCTTTGCCCGCGCGACCTGAGAAGCCGCAAGTGTGGTGCCCGCTCCCGGCTTGTTCTCAATCACAAATGGCTGCCCCAGTATCTGAGACATACGCTCTGAAACGATACGCGCTACGGTATCCGCGCCTCCTCCCGGCGTGAATCCCACGACCAGAGTAATCGCACGCTCAGGATAGCCCACCGCGTATGCCGATGAAAACGCGCATGCGGCGAAAATGCTTGCGGCAACTCCCGCAAGGTGCTTGATCTTTATATTCATGTATAGTCTCCGTTCATAATGAGCGTCTGTCGCTCTACTTTTTCGCAACGCTGGATGGATAGCCGCGCCATGTGCCTAGCAGCACACTTCTTCACGCATAAATGATTCGATCTCGTCAGGGTTGTAGCCGAGGTCGCAGAGTATCTCTTCACTGTTTTCGCCAGGATCCGGCGCATGCGCGGCAAACTGTGGCGGATGCGGAAAACCCGACATATTGATGGGAGACCGGATGAGATCCAGCTCCCCCAGAACGGGATGCTCCACTCTGCGCGTCATACCTATATGCCGCGTCTGTTCGTTGTCCAACGCCTGGCCTATATCCAAGACCGGACCGCTGGGCACTCCTCGCGCATTCAATGCATCGATCAGTTCCTCTGACTTGAAAGTTCGCGTCAAAGCGTTCAGCTCCTCATTAAGCTGCCGGCGATTCTGATATCTGGCGGAGCGCCCCTTATATGCCTCCTGCATCAACAAAGAAGGCGCATCCAGCACCTCGCATAGGTTTTTCCACATCCGCTCCGTGCTTGCGGAAATATTTACGTAGCCGTCACTGGCTTCGTAGGTTCCCATGGGCACGAGTGTAGGGTGGTAGTTTCCTTCCCGAGTCGGCACCTTGCCATCAACGGTATAGCGGGCCGCCTGAAAGTCCAGCTTGTTCAGCATGGACTCCAGCAACGACGTATGCACCCATTGCCCCTGGCCGGTACGCTGCCTGTGCAATAGCGCAAGGAGAATACCCTGTCCAAGGAACATCCCGGCAGTTGTATCGGAGATCGCGATACCCGCGCGTATTGGCTTTCCATCAGGCTCTCCCGTCACAGACATCAAACCACACATGCCCTGCATCACCTGATCGACACAGGGCCTGTCTGAATAGGGACCCGTTTGTCCAAAGCCGGAAATACTGGCCAGAATGATGTCGGGCTTGATCTCACGCAACTGGTCATAGCTCACGCCGAGGCGTTCCTTGACATCAGCACGAAAGTTTTCGACAACCACATCGCTTTTCAGGACAAGGCGGCGCAGAATCTCCCTGCCTCTGGGCGATTTCAGATCCAGGCAGAGACTGCGCTTGTTGCGGTGCATATTCTGCTCATCGGAGCTGCGCCGCTTTCCCGTGACAGATCCACGATCGTGCCTGGGAGGAGGTTCCACCCTGATGACCCTCGCGCCCCAATCTGACAGCAGCCTCACTGCGACGGGCCCCGCCCGTGCAATCGAGAGATCCAATACGACGTAGTCGGCCAGCGGCATTGCCGTCGGCGCACTTGATGCACTCATACTCATAACAAGACAAGCCCTGTATATTTATTTGGGTTTTCCGGGTTGTGGGTGCAACCTGCAACCCGTTCAAGCCAAGTCTATGAGTGAGGCACAAATCAGTAAAATCTTTTTATCTTATGTTTTTATCAATTTCCCTGATGAGTCAGGCGGCCGCCTCAGGATCAGGCGCAACATCCGCGCAAATGCCTCCGCCGCAGGCGACAGGCTACGTCCCTTGATTGATGCAAGACTTATCGTTCGCGAAACAGACGGCTCAACCAGCTCCGAACGAACCAGGTTATTGGTGAACCCGGCTACACAGGCATAGCTGGGAACAATGCAAACACCTTTCATTGATGAGGTGAGCGCCATGACCGTCAACCAGTGTTGTGACGCAATCGCGGGATGCACGATGCGCTTTCCTGAATTCCAGAAGGTATGCTCAATCAGCTTGCCCACACTGCTGCTGCCTCCAATACCGATCAGCTTCTTGTCCAGCAGATCGGCCCATGCCACCGACGCCGCCAAGCCAAGCGAGGGGTGCGACAAGGCAACAAGCCTGTCATCGAACAGCGGTTCCATATGAATCTCGGATGCCCGGCCGTCGAAAGTGCCAATGGCAAGCTCGATTTCCCGACGCACCAGCAAGGTGACCAGCGTATTCGTCACTGCGTCTTCCATTCTGATCGCAATGCCAGGGTACTGCTCATGGAATTCGGCAATCGCCTGGGCCACTATTGTGCTGCCCAGCAATGGAGTTACTCCAACCGGCAGCGTGCCGTTAGACAGGCCGCCGAGCGATTGCAGGTTTCTGATGTGGGAATCAAGATCATCCAGCATTCTTCCGATAGAGTCCGCAAAAACCTCTCCCGCTGCCGTAGGCGACACCTGTTTTGTGGTGCGGTCGAACAGTCGCAAGCCTACGATCTCTTCCGCTTCGCGGATAGTCATGCTCAAGTTCGACTGCGTGGTGTGCAAGTTGACAGCGGCAACGGTGAAGCTTCGGGAGACGGCCAGCTCTCTTATTGCTGAGAGCTGTTTAATCGAAAGTTTGATCATGTATGGCGATAGTAAAAGATGGCATGCACATATGCAGCAGTCTATCGCTCATCGACAGGTCATGACAAAACAAAAGTATCGCTCGCTCCAGCGCCGCCCGCTGGACGAAAGTATTTGGGCATCGGGCCAAGGCCTGCCTTTACTGCTTCCAGGAGCCCATCTTCGATGGCTCCCGCATCGCGAATACTGTGGAATTGCCCGTCCACGAAATTAATGTTCGCGCCTTGCACAACCATGAAACCTTCTGCCGGCTCTTTGGCGTCGGCGGGGACGGAGAATGTGTGCATCGAACCGCCTGGCTCGTACAGGTAGCTGCCCGCAGTCTGGGGATCGTCTGGATACTCGACATAGTTCCATTGCCCTTTGGTGGTAAAAAAATGCACCGTGCCGGTATGAAAATGGGGCGGCAGCGTGACCCCTGGATCAAAGATTCCGTACAGTACCCAGATCCCATTTTCACGATCCAGAAACAACGGGATAAGGCGATAGCCGGATGCGGCGCCCGGTAACGGGGTTGCGTCATGAATATTGACTGTCAGCAGCCGCTCTTGTTCGTTCAGCGAGTACGGTAAAGACATCAGAGTCTCCTTGCATGGTTAACAATGGAATGGACGTCCCCGCCTGAATGCTCCAGCACGAGGGTGCCCTGGAGCGGGAGCGGGACACATAGTTCCCATTTAGACTTGAATAATTGCATCCTGGCCGTTCCACCCGGCTGCCGCCGCCGCGACCTTCTTGAAGTATTCGCCCTTTCCTCCCCTCAGCTCGGAAATCTCTATCACCGCACTGGGGAGCCCTGGATGCAGCAGGTAACTGAAGCGGCCCCGTCCACCCATCTGGCCGGCATGCCCCTCCCTATAGCCCTCGGCCAAAAGCCGCTGACGCATACTGTCGAACTCGTCTTCAGTCCAGTAGGCGATGTGTTGGGCGCACTCTCCCGCGGACTGCAGAGAGTCCCGATACAGCGATGGCGCATCATCGAACTGCTCGATGAGTTCGATCTGCAGATCGCCAGAGTTTGCAATGGCAATCGACAGCCTCGGCGGCTGCGATGCTTCCCCGTAGTACGTGAATGTGGACGGCGTCGCATCCAATCGATGAAACCAAGGGCCAACCCCCAGCACACGTGACCAATGATCCATGGCCTTTTCAATGTCTTTTACAACATACCCTACTTGCCTGATGCCGCCAAACTTCTTGCTCATTACTGTTTCCCGTTCCTTGATACAGATACTGGTCTAGATAGACAGCCCGCCGTCCACCCGCAATTCAATTCCAGTGATATACCTGGCATCCGCACTGGCCAGAAAGGCAGCCGCCGCCGCAATATCTTCCGGCGTGCCTTGCGCCCCGGTCGGGCAGCGCGCATCGCGCTCGGCATTCGCCCGCACTGGGTCTTCATATAGGCGTATCGCATGGGCGGTGCGAATCATTCCGGGTAGAATGACATTGACCCGCACGCCACTTCCCGCATAACGCCTCGCAAGCACACGGGTCATGTGATTAAGCCCCGCCTTTGATGTGCAATATGACAAGTACGGCATGGTGCCGGGGCGTATGCTTGCCGTGGAAGAAATATTGGTCACCACCCCGCTTCCCTGCTCCACCATAAGCGGAATGAACTGCTGGCAAGACAGCATGACGCTTTTGAGATTCACATCGTGAACAAAGTCCCACGCGTCTTCCGTTATATCCTCAAGTTCATTGACCAGCTCTACGCCTACGTTGTTATGCAGAATATCAACACGGCCAAACCTCTCCAGCACCGTTGACTTGATCTGAACAAGATCAGCCTTGCTGGTAACGTCACCTGCCGCCGCCACCGCGATTCCTTGTTGATCAGCGATGGCCGACGCAGTGCGCCTGGCCGCATCCAGATCTCTGTCAACGCATAAAACCGCAGCGCCTTCCTGCGCATACCGGATCGCGGCGGCACCGCCATTGCTGCAACCCGAATCCGGATTACCCGCACCCAGTACCACCGCCACTTTCCCTGACAGCCTCGTATCCATAACCCTTATCCCAAATGAAGATTAGCTTTCTTGGCAAGCGCACTGTACTTTTCGACCTGCGCCTTCAGGAAAGCGCCGAATTCTTCGGCTGTCATGGGGGTGGCAGTGGTTCCCACGCCAAGCAGGCTTTCCTGGAACTCTTTGTCCCGGAGCACCTCATTTACCGACTCATTGATGAATCGCGTCACTTCCGGATCCATGCCTGCCGGGCCAAACAGTCCAGGCCATGACGTTACCTCGTACCCAGGCAAGCCTGATTCCGCGATCGTTGGCACCTCGGGCAATAGTATCGATCGCTTCTCTGTAGTGACCCCAAGGGCCCTGATACGGCCATCCTTGATATAGGGCAGGCCTGCGGATAGATTGTCAAAACCAAGAGATATCTGCCCGCCCAACAGATCATTCAGCGCCGCCGCGCTTCCCTTGTAAGGAACGTGCTCCATCTTTATATTTGCCATTTCGCAGAACAATGCGCCGGACAAGTGGGGCGATGTGCCGTTCCCCACTGAGGAATACATATACTTGCCGGGCTCCGCGCGAGCCAGTTCTATCAGTTCCTGGATACTGGATGCGGGGAAATCGTTACCCGCCAGAAGCACATTGGAAAGCGTTCCAATGAATGCCACTGTCGTGAAATCCCTTACCGGGTCGTAGCCGATATTCTTGTACAGGGCCGGGTTGATCGCATGGGAAGCGATGCCGCCCATAAGCAGTGTAGTGCCATCATTGCTTTGTGCAGCCACATACTGGCTGCCTATGCTTCCCCCCGCCCCCGCGCGATTCTCCACCAGCACTGGCTGAGGCCACATCTTGGAAAGCCGATCCGCAAGCAGTCGGGAGATCGTGTCAGAAGCTCCCCCAGGAGGATTGGGGACGACGATACGCACAGGTTTATTGGGAAAACCGCCTGTGGCACGAACGATCCCCGGAAGCAGAATAGCTGCTGCGCCGCCGGCCAATGTCTTCAGTGCTGTTCTTCTGGTGATCATGCAAGTCTCCTTCAATTGTTGATTTTTACCTCCCAGCTTCTCGGGAAGATGCTCTATACTAATATCGTTATTAGTCATTGGCAAGATTTTTCTAAAAACGTTATTAGTCCATGTCTGAAACATTTTCTCGCCCAGAGCCATGCGGTATTTCAGAGCGCAAGGGCTCCCATTAGATTCTTATCGCAACGAGGTACAGAGACGTGATTCCACTTCCCGAAATTGAAAACCTGCCCAAGTCATTGCAAGATGAACTGGCAGCCCGAAAGCCGCTCAACGTTTTTCGCATGGTCACGCATTCAACTGCGTTCGCGCCTGCCTACTTCAGCATGGCGGACGCGGCACGCAATTGCTCCTTGCCCCCTCAACTGCGGGAACTTGTCATTCTTCGGGTTGGGCATGCATACGAAGCGTCGTATGAAATCTTTCATCACGAGAAAATTGCCAGGCAGGCCGGGCTGTCCGAACAAGCCATCACCGCCGCGGGCGCTAAGCAGGCCTCCCAAGGCGTGACAGAAGCAGAGCAATGTTTTATCCGCTGGACCGACAGCTTGTTGAATAATCACACGCTCGATGATGCTGACCGTCGGGCCGCGATCTCGCAGATCGGCCTTAAGGGGCTGGCAGATCTGGTCTTTCTGGTTGGCTTCTATCAGCTTGTATGCAATTTCCTGCTGACTTTCGACGTCGAGCTGGAGCAGGCCTACGCCTAGGGCGGAACGGCTCAGGATCTCCGGGGGGGAGCGCATGACCCGCGATGGACCAGCTCCACCGGAGATCCGACAATGCGGGCATGCTTTTGTTTCTCGTCGGACGCAGAGAAACGCTGCAACAGCATTTCGGCCGCGAGCCGGCCGCAAGAAGCGATGTCCCATTTAACGGCGGTAATGGACGGTTTATACAGCCGCACCAGATCAGTTTCACCAATGCCGATAATCGATATGTCTTCAGGAATGCGCAGTCTGCTTTCATCAATTGCGGCCAGAACGCCAGCAAGCATCTGCGTGCCAAGACAAATAACCGCTGTGGGCCTGTCATCGGATCGTGACAGCAGCGCTCGCGTTACGTCATAAGCCCGCGCATCAGAAGCCCCAAGCATGAAGACCAGGTCCTCCTGCACGCTCAGATCCGCTTCCTCCAGCGCCTTCTTGTACCCGGCATAACGTTCGCGCCCAGGCCTGATGGCTTTCGATGGCGATAATAAAGCAATGCGCTTATGCCCCAGACTGAGCAAGTGGCTCGTTGCAATATAGGCGCCGTATGCATGATCGACGATCACCGCATCGCCCAGGCGGCGCGGGTCTCTGTCGTGAAACAGAATGGGCAGGCCAGTGTCCTTGAGCGCCTGCGTAAGCTGCCTGTTCTTTTCATCGCTATGAGCGACGATGATCCCGTCAACCCTGCCTGAACCATATGCGTCGATAAGCTGGCGCTCCCGCTCTGGGTCATTATTTGTGCTCGAAACAAACAACAGGTAGCCCGCCGCGCTCAGCACTGCTTCGGCATTCGCCAGAAATGTGCCATGCAGAGGGTTTGAAATATCCGAGACCAGCGCCGCGACCGCACGGGATTTCAGACTTTTCAGGCCCTGCGCATGCGGGTTGGGCTTGTACTCCAGCTGCTTGATAGCCGCCTCGACACGTTCCCTCAGGCTGTCGGAAACCCAGTTTTTCCCAGTTATTACGCGGGAAACGCTACCTTGCGAGACCCCAGCCAGCCGGGCAACATCCAGCACGGTGACCCGCTGCTTACTGTTCATAGCTCTTCATCTCTCACCAGCCCGCGCGCCGCCATGACGCACGGCGATATATTTCTTAAACCAACCTTTACAGGAAAGTATACCTGCGGGCGGTAGAGAGCCTAGGTGTTTCTCACATCAATTGAACTTCATCCCCGCATCGCGTGCAATCTGCTTCCATATATCAATGGAGCGCGCCGTGATTCCCGCCTGCTCCGAGCCGGACAGGTAATCCGGGGTAATGCCCCAGCCAAGCATCTGTTTCTGCACTTCCGGCTCGTTTACCACTGCCTTGATGGCTTCCCGCAGCTTTTCCAGGATGGGTTCAGGCACACCGGCGGGCGCATACATGCCCCAGCCAATCCACTCGTCGAAGTCGACGCCCTGCTCCTTGTAGCTTGCCACGGAGGGCAGGCTGTCTGTGCGTTGTGTGCACAACGCCAGGGCGCGCACCTTCCCGCCCTGCACAGCTGTCGTGCCCGATCCGATATCCAGCCAAGCAACATTGATATGACCTCCCAACAGCGCTGTCACTGCCGGGGCCGAGCCATTGAATGGCACATGCTCTAGGTGAATGCCCGCTTTCTGGGCAACGACTTCCGCGCAGAAGTTCCCTGTGGACCCCGGCCCCCAGGTTCCATACTGAATAGGCTGATCGCTCTTTTTGGCAAGTTCAATGAATTCGCGCAAATCCTTGGCAGGGAAATCATCACGAACAACGAGCACAACAGGGGCGGTTCCCACGCGCGCCAGCGTTGTGAAGTCTTTGCGCGGATCATAGGGCAAGCCCGGAAATACTGTGGGCGCCAGCGTAATGGAGGTGAACGTGCCCAGGCTGATCGTATAGCCGTCGGGCGCGGCCTTGGCTACTTGCGCCATGCCTATGGTCCCAGAAGCGCCGGGATTATTCTCAACGACAATAGGCTGCTCCAGTTTCCTGCTCAAATGATCGGCAAGCAACCTTCCAAACGCATCGCCACCGCCCCCGGCGGACATAGGCAGCAACATCCGGATGGGCCGGTCCGGATACTGATGATCAGACTGCGCGTGAGCGGCGCCCAGGGCACAGCTCAACGCCATCAAACCAATGCAAACGAGTTTCTTCATATCATCTCCTCCAAAATTATTTAAACTGATAAAACGTTTCCATTGTGATTCAATAATTTCTTTGAACACATAAGGGTTTATACCTGAAGCATTTGCTCTACATAGTATGAACATTAGGGATAACTCTATCTAGCTTCTAATTTTCATTCATAGACTATAATAGAAACGTTTCCGCAATAATTGGAAAATTGACATGGAAAAACTGAAGGACAAGGTTGCCATCGTGACTGGCGGCGCCAATGGCATCGGCGCCGCAACTGCCCGCATGTTTGTGAATGAGGGGGCCAGGGTGATCGTCTGTGATCTGCGTGACAGCGCGCCTGCGGATCATGCCAGCAACCAGGGCCGGGACTTCATGGCGCTTGACGTGACGAGCGAAGACGCATGGAAGAAGACCGTCGCCGCGGTGGAAGAAAAATACGGCGGCATAGACATACTGGTCAACGCCGCCGGGATCGTGGGCGATGTCGTCAACGGCGCGCTCGACAAAATGACGCTGTCTGACTGGCGGAAAGTCTTGTCCGTGAATCTCGACGGAACTTTTCTGGGCTGCCGCGAAGTCATGCGCGTCATGGCCAAACGTGGCCATGGGTCCATCGTGAACGTCTCGTCTGTGGGCGGCTACTACCCCACCCTGCAGAACGCCGCCTATGGCGCCAGCAAAGGCGCTGTCACGCAGCTGACAAAAACGGTTGCCCAGTTCGGCAGCCAAAACGGAAACCGTGTCCGATGCAATTCCGTCCACCCAGGCCAGATCGCCACAGGCATGCTTCAGTCGATACGGGATCAGAAGCAGATGCGAAGCGAAGAATCTGAATACACGCGCCACCCCTCATCCGTAAATCGCATTCCCCTGGGGGAAGGCAAGCCCGAGGATGTTGCAAACCTTATTGCCTTCCTCGCATCGGACGACGCGGGCTACGTCACAGGCGCGGAATTCACAGTCGATGGCGGCTGGCGGCTGGTCCGCTGAAGGCCGCGCAGGCGTCCCCGACGTGGGACATGAACAGAAACCCAACAACCTTGATTTGCCATTTAACCAGGAGTTCTCCCGTGATTGATGTGGAAGAAAAGAAAAGCTGTGCCGAGCTGCAAGCAGCCCGCTTGCAAACCGTTCGTGACCATATGGCCCTTGAATGCGTACACGATTGGGACGGCGTGATCGATACGTTTGCCCACCCTCGCTACGAAATGCATGGAACCGGCGCAATTTACGACGGGGAAGAAGATGTGCGCGCGTACTTTGACTCGTCGCGCACTTCATTTCCCGATCAGGCCAATGAAATCATTGCCCTTGCCGCCGACGGCGATACCGTGCTGGTCGAGTTTTACCTGGTGGGAACGCATTTGGGCCCGTGGACCGTAAACGGCAAAACCTACGAGCCCACCGGCCGCAAGTTCAAAGTGCGGATGGCAGCCAGCTTCGAGTTCGCGCCCGGCTCAGACAAGATCATTTGCGAACGTCCGTTTACCTCAACCGATGCAAAACTTCGCGCGCTTGGCCTGATCTAGCGACGCGCCATTCCTGGCCGCGAGGCAGCGGCCAGGCAGCTGTATTGCCATGCGGCAATAACCCGTAAAACTAGAAGCAATTTCAATCAGCCAGGAGACAATTCATGCGAAATATATTCAAAGCCATGATCGTGGGCCTTGTTGCCACGCTCGTGACAGGCGGCAGCGCCGCAGCCGGTACCTACCCAGACAGCCCTGTCACTTGGATCGTACCGTTTACCGCCGGTGGCGTTACCGACGGGTCCTCACGCGCAATCGCCGAAAGCCTTGGGGAAACACTCGGCCAGCCGGTGATCGTCGAGAATCGCGGCGGCGCGGGCGGCACGATAGGCACCGAATATGTGGCGCGGTCGAAACCAGACGGCTATACCGTGGTTTACGGCACACAAGCCACCATGGCCGCATCGCCCTATATGTTTTCGACCACCAAGTACGATGCGCTCAAGGATTTTGTGCCGGTCTACGGCATTTCCAAGATGACGACGCTCATTGTCGTGAATGCGCAGTCCCCCTTCAAGACAATCGATGACCTCATTGCATACGCCAAGGCCAACCCCGGCAAGCTGACTTATGGATCAGCCGGCATCGGCACCGCCACGCATCTGTTGATGGAGATGCTCATGAAAGGAGCCGGGATCAAGATGACCCACGCTCCCTACAATGGGGCGGCAAAGATGATGAATGATCTGCTCGGCGGCCGTCTTGATGTTGCGCTCGACTACGCCACAGTCGCACCCCAGGTTACAGCTGGAAAACTGCGGGTCCTTGCCACCAATGGACCACAGCGTCATCCGCTGTATCCAGACTTGCCCACGATCGCCGAGGCGGGATACCCAGAGGCCACCGGTGAAACCTTCCAGATGCTCTTTGTGCCGGCCGGCACCCCCCAGGATCGCATCGACACACTTGAGAAGGCCATGGCCAAGGCCCTCAAATCGGACAAAGTTCTCAGCTACCTGAAGGGCATAGGCGCTGTTCCATTTGAGATATCGAGCGCCGATGCCAAGAAGTATCTGGCCGAGCAGATCAAATCCTGGCAGAAGGCCATCGACGACGCCGGCATCGAACGCCAGTAAGCCGCGATGCAGGCAAAGAGGCGGGCGCAGAGATAGATGCTGCGCCCGTTTCTTCGTGAGTTTCAGAAATGCGGGCGCCGATCCGCGATCGCGCGGCGCCTATGTGGAAAGCAATGACAACAAGGCCGGAGGCCAGAGATGCTGAAAAACAAAATTGCCCTGGTCACGGGCGCGGCTGGCGGCATTGGCCAGGCGATGGTTCGTGAACTGGCCGCCCATGGCGCTATCGTCGCGGCAGCGGACATCAATGCGGAGGGGCTGGAGCAACTGGCCACGGAAATGAAACATCAAGGCGCCAAGGTCATGGCGGTTGAGGTGGATTGCCTTCAGGTGGACAGCATTAATGCCATGTTCGATAGCGTCATATCGCAATTCGGTGGCATCGACATCGTTATCAACAATGCCGGCAAGACTCGCGCAGCTTACGTCACCGAGCTGGCCGAGGATGATTGGGAACAGATTGTTGGCGTAAACGCCAAGGGCGTTTTCTTCTGCCTTCAGGCCGCCGCGCGGCACATGATTCGCCAGGGGACAGGCGGACGCATTATCAACATCGCCTCGATTTCAGGCCGAGGCTACGCCCGCGCATCCAGTGTCATCTATGCAGCGAGCAAAGGCGCGGTCATATCCATGACGAAAACAGCAGCGCAACAGCTTGCAAGGCACGACATCAACGTCAATGCCATCTGTCCGGGCGTGACATTAACCAATCAACTGTCCGGAATCCTGAAGTCTCGCGCTGAGGAACGCAACGTAAGCCCTGACGACATCCTGGCGGAATCCGCCTCGGCCATACCGCTGGGAAGGCTCAACGACCCGGAAGACATTGCCGCCATGGCGATATTCATGGCTTCGCCCGGAGCGCGAAATATTACCGGCCAATGCTACAACGTGGATGGCGGCCTGGTTCTGAACTGATGCCGAGCACAAGCCTCGTAGCATCGGCCTGATAGAGAAAAATCCGCCTTCATGCAGCCGGGACGGATCGGAATGCGCCTCTTCTCAGGGCCTGGGCATCAGGCCACCCAGGCCCTGAGAGCGATTCAAGAACAGGGAATTTTTTCACGAGCCATGACGGCGATTCGCTTGTACGGCGCCATGCTCACCCCCTTGTGAATTCCGCCCCGCCCTTGGGACGGATATAACGCGGGATGGGAAGGCCCGCCTTCTTGGCGGCTTCCAATATGCCATCCTCGATGGCGCCCGCATCACGGGTGCTGTGGTAGTTGTCATCAACAAAAATGATGTTTGCCCCCTGAACCACCATGAACCCTTCAGCCGGCTCCTTGGCATCGGCCGGGACCGTAAATGTATGCACAGATCCGCCGGGCTCATAGAGATAGCTGCCTGCAGTCTGCGGGTCGTCGGGATATTCCAGATAGCGCCATTCTCCCTTGGTGGTGAAGAAATGGACAACGCCGGTATGAAAATGAGGAGGCAAGGCCGTACCGGGGTTGAATTTGCCGTACAGCACCCAGGTTCCGTTCTCCCGGTCGAGAAACAGCGGAACAATCGTGGAGCCGGGCGCGGAACCGGGGAGCGGGACGGAGTCGTTTATATTGATCGTCAGCAAACGCTCTTGCTGCGTAATTGAATCTGGCAAGGCCATGGATATTTCTCCTCGTGGTTGTGCGGATGAGTTTTGGGCAATTACGCCAGGGCAGCCTGCATCCCGGACGACGACCTGGAGAAGGCAGTGCATGAATGACGCAAGGCCAAGCATCCCTTCCGCTGATAAAACGTTTCCATTATTTTATTTAACACCAAGCCTGATCTGAATCATGGTTTGTACTAAGTTGATAGAATATTGATTGCGGAGCAGAATGTATTGCGTAAACGTTTCTACTTTGCAGATATATAAGGATATCTATGAGCCATTCTCTTGGAGCAGTACGGCAACTTGGCTATGTCGTTCGGAATATCGAGCAGGCCATGCAACATTGGAGCGATGCCCTTGGCGTAGGCCCCTGGTTTTACAAGGAAGAAGTGAACACCACGGAATTCCGGTATTACGGGAAAGACTCCACGCCACCCGCGCTTTCCATTGCCCTGGCCAATTCAGGCGACCTGCAGATCGAGCTTATCGAGCAGCGGGACGATGCGCCGTCCCTGTATCTGGATTCTCTTGCGCGAGGCGGCGAAGGCGCGCAGCACATCGCCTACTGGACCGTACACCAGTACGATGAGTATGTCGCCAGGCTGCTGAGCATGGGCTATGTCGAAGGGCATGCCGGCCGCATGGGCGCCAACCGCGGACGCTTCGGCTATTTCCTGAATCCGGCGCTTCCGAGCGCAATGATTGAGCTCTCCGAGCTTACGGGCGGGAAAGCCGAGTATTTCGAGAACGTCAAGCAGGTGTCCTGCACATGGGATGGCAAAGATCCCATCCGGGCCGTTGCGGCGCCGCGCTAAGGCTAATCACAGTAGTGGCAGGGAGATTACTATATATTGAAGGCTCCTGTAGGCGTTTTTTGCGGGATGTTTCCACTTGCCTTTCGGAAGCGCCCGCCGGAATCCAGCACAGGCATCAGATAATCAATATATGGGAAGGTAGCTCCATGACATCTCGCGTCACCATTCGTGAAGTAGCGAAAGAAGCTGGCGTGTCCATCGGCACAGCCTCGCGCGCGCTTAACCGCGCCGGCCGCGTCAGTGAAAAAGCGATCGTCGCCGTCACCAAGGCGGCACGGAAACTGGGCTATGAGCCGGACGGCATTGCGCAGAGCATGCGCACCAGAAGCACCGGCATGGTGGGGCTTCTGGTAAGCGATATCGCCAATCCGCTGTACGCTCGCATGATCACGGCTGCCGAGGCCACCTTCCAGGCGGCGGGCTATGCCTTGCTACTGGCCAGCACGCATAACGAAAAGAGCCGGGAAAAGTCATTGATTGACCTTTTCCGGGCTCGACGCGTAGACGGCATGGTGCTTGGTCCCTGCGAATCCGAATCGCCCGAATTCATCAGGCAATTGGGCAAAAGCCTGCCCGTCGTGGCGCTTGACCGGGAATTCGATGAGCAGACTACCGGTATCCAGGTGGACCATTTCACCGGCACACTGCAAGCCACGCGCCATGCGCTGAACCTCGGGCATCGCAACATCGCCCTGTTCACGCCCGGCGGACACCTCAGGACGGGAGTCGAGCGGATTGCGGGTTTCCATGCGGCGTTCAAAGAGCGAGGGCTGACCCCTCTTCCTCACTTGATCCGCACGGAAAAATCGTCGATGAACTTTGTGTTCAGCGAAGCCCTCTCGCTGCTTTCGCATGCCGAGCGGCCCACGGCGTTTATCTGCCTGGGCACCAGAATTCTCGCAGGCGTGCTGCAGGCTTTGCGGGACAGTGGGCTGAAGATCCCGACGGACGCCAGCGTCATATCCATAGGGGACACTGACCTGGCCCAGCTTTACAGCCCTCCCATCACAGCAGCCACCTGGGATCTCGAGGTGGTTGGAACAGTCGCCGCGGAACTCTTGCTCAAGCAACTGGACAGCGGAAACAAACGTGAACGTGAACGGGTAAGCATTTCCTACCAACTGAACTCGCGCGAATCCTGCGGCCCCGCCAGAGAGCTTGAATCGGCAACTCGCTGACGGAACCTCGGGATATCGCGCAATTTGAGAATTGAGAACAATATGATGAAAGCGTTTATTAAATCCGCAGCCGGAATCGAATTCCGCGATATCCCAGTTCCCACCCCTAAAGAGACAGAAGTTCTGGTAAAAGTGCGCGCAAGCTCCCTGAATCGCGCAGACCTTTCGCTTGTCGATGGCAAGGCGCATGGCGCACACGGCGGGCCAGGAACGGTATTGGGCCTTGAATGGTCCGGCGATGTCGTGGCCGTTGGATCGCAGGTGGAAAAATACAAAGTCGGTGATCGCATCATGTGTTCCGGCATCGGCGCTTTTGCGGAGTATGCCTGCGCTGACTGGCGCAGGTGCTTTCCTCTTCCGACCGAGGACACCAGTTACGAAAATGCCGCGTGCCTGCCCGTCGCGCTGCGGACGGCACACACCGCGCTGACCGAACTCGCGCAACTTCAGCCGGGGCAATCCATTGCAATTATCGGGGCTTCCTCGGGCGTGGGCCTGATGTGCCTGCAGGTGGCCAAGGTGCTGGGCGCCAGGCTGGTGATTGGCACATCGACCAACCCGAGCCGCAGTGCGCGATTGCCCGATTTTGGCGCCGATCTCGTGCTGAATACCAAGGACGCGGACTGGGCCGCCCAGGTGCAGGCGGCCACTGACGGCGGTGTGGATGCACTGATTGATTTCCTTGCGGGTCCGCTGATCAACGACAGCATGCGCGCCCTGAAAATCGGTGGCCGGATGGTGAACGTGGGTCGCATGGCGGGCGAAACAGGAACCTTCGATTTTGACCTGCATTCGCTGCGCAGAATCCAATATTTCGGCATGACCTTCCGCACCCGCTCTGTCGAGAACGTTGGTGAAATTGCGCAAAGGGTGGAGAAGGACCTGTGGCAGGCATTGCGCAATGGCGAACTGTCGCTGCCCATAGACCGGACGCTGCCGCTTGAAAAAACCGGCGAGGCGCTCGAGGCAATGCGCAGAAACGAGCACCTTGGCAAAATCATCATCGCACAGCCAGCCTGATTTTTTGCAAGGCGCCTGCGCCCATTCGGCCTTACGTGTGCGCAGAGCGCCGGCAACAGCGCAAGCCGGCAAGCAAAACGCCAGCGCGATCGATGCTTCGCGCTGGCGTTTTGCCGGCAGAGGGAAACCTCAGTCTGCCGCCATTGCAAGTATTCAGGCTTGCGTATCCAGCATGCGCATCATCTCGGTGTGGTAGCGATCGCCAAACACCTTGCCTGGCGCGAACATTTCGCCGATCTGCTCAACCTGCGCATCGCTCAGGCTAACATTCAGCGCGCCGATGTTTTCAGACAGGAATTCCAGGGTATCGCAGCCGCAGATCGCGATAAGCCTGGGCGCCTTGTGGAACAGCCAGGACAGTGCAAGTTGCGAATAACTGCAACCGAGCGATTTCGCAATTTCACCCATCTGATCCACAAGCGCGACATTCCTGGGAAAGTTCTCAGCGGAGAAGCGGGGATACTTTTTCCTGACATCCCCTTCGCCCAACTGGTCCAGGCTTCTGAGCGCGCCCGTCAGCATGCCGCGCGCCAAAGGGGAGAAGGCCATCAGCGACACACCCATATCGTCGCAAACGTCAAGCAGCCCGCCTTCAATATCGCGTGTCCATAAAGAATATTCCGCCTGCATCGCGGTGATGGGATGCACAGCATGAGCCCGCCGCAAGGTGGATTCCGCCGCTTCGCACAACCCAAGATAGCGCACCTTTCCCTGCTGCACCAGCTCGCTCATTGCGCCCACAGTCTCCTCAATGGGCGTTTCATGATCGACGCGATGCTGAAAATAGAGGTCGAGGTGATCCACCTTCAGCCGCCGCAAAGTGTCTTCGCACGCCTTGCGGACATGGGCGGGACGGCCAGTAACCGTCAATGAGCCGTCAGGCTGCCGGACGTAGCCGAACTTGGACGAAAGCACGACCTCATCGCGACGATCTTTCAGCACATTCGAGAGCAGCCTCTCGTTATGGCCCGCGCCATAATAGTCAGCAGTATCCAGCAAGTTGATGCCCGCGTCGATGGCTTTGTGAATGACAGCGATAGACTCGTCGTCCGACCGCTTGCCGTAGGCATTGCTCATGGAATAACAGCCCAGGGCCATGGCATTGACCTTAATGCCCGTTCTGCCCAGCTCCCGATAAATATTCATTGTCCTGTCCCTCCTGTAGTTTGTCAGATATTCAATGCAATGCGGGTTCAAGTTTCAAGCGGCACAGCGAAAGTCAGCACAAAGTTGCTCACCAATTGATAAAACCCGACGGTGAACACAAAATCGGCAAACTGTGCGGAAGTCAGGCGGTTGACCGCCCGGCTGCGGGACTCGGCCGAAAGACTATGCGTGGCTAGGATTTCATCTGTCAGCTCGACAATCAATTTCTCGTCGTCGGTAAATACATCTGCATCCGCCTCATCCTTTGCCGCCGCAATGGCGGCCTCGGAAAGCCCTACCTGCCGCGCAAGCCGTTCATGATGAAATGCCGCATATGCCGCCCCATATTTGTAGCCAACCCGAAGAATGATCAGTTCGCGCAGCGTTGGCGGTAAAGTGCTGCGCTTGAGCAGCGCATCCGCCATCGTCATATAGGCAGGTGCGAATTCGGGCGTGTGCATCACCATGCGATACACATTCAGGTATCTGCGCTTCTCCAGCTCCCGCAGCAGCTCGGGGCTGAGGTTGTCCAGCTCTGGAAGCGGGTAAGGTTCGAGATTGCTCATTTCTGGTCCTGCGATTGATGGTTGGTTTTCTCGTCCCGCCCCGAAACGGGAGGAACCTTCATGAAAAAGCGGTCTGTCGTACGCACATAGGCGCCGGGGCTTTCCATACGCCCTATCAGACCCAGCTTCGGCGTATCGACATAGCAATTCTCCTTGTCGATAATGGCGTCATCGTTTATGTGCATGGCAAGCACCTGCGCAAGCACGATATAGCCGGTTTCGCCGAGGACACTCTTCAGCTCCACAAGCCGGCATTCCAACGCCACCGGGCTATCGGCAATGCGCGGCGGCCTCACGAAAGTCGACGGTATCGTCGTCAACCCGGCCGCTTCCACTTCGCTGACGAGAGGCGGAAATTCCATCGCCGTCGTATTCATCGCCTGGGCCTGATGTTCCGCAACCAGATTGATAATGAACTCGCCTTCTCGCCGGATATTGACCAGGCTGTCGTGCGGCCCATGCGGCTTGTTGGTCATGCCAAGGCACACCACCGGCGGGAAGCCAGAGAAGTAATTGAAAAAGGAAAATGGCGCGGCGTTCGCACCGCCGTCCTCATTAAGCGTCACCACCCAGGCGATCGGGCGCGGAACGACCGTCGAAGCGAGTAATTTATAGCTTCTCTTCCAGTCCAGCTTCGAGAATTCGTACAACATAAAGGTGGCTCCCGGGCAGCGACGGCTACCGCCTGAATGAATGTGGAAACGATTCCTTTAATATTACACTATCTTTGGGGAAATTCCATTATGTGCGGGAGATGAAATCGGCCAATCCACGCCTCAATAGCTGGAAATATTGCTCTAATTGTGCTTTAAATGGCTTATTTAAGATCTTAATAGGCCGATAGTAGGCCATCTTTGCTTATCTGAAGCAAAGTAAAAACGTTTCTATTGTTTCTTTTATAAGCGGACTTTCAATACACATTTCAGTCTGTTCGGATGGCTAAAGGTAGTTGGGTCATTTCAATAATAATTCTCATTTATAATCAGATAATCCAGCCCTCGGGAGGTTTATATGAGCGATGAGCCTGTCCACCCAGTCGACTCCCACGGGAACCAGGCTGCACAGCCTTCGGCACCCTCCGCTGCTGATGCCACCCGTGCCGTCAGCGGCACGCTGCACATTCCGCTGGCCGCCCTCGCCAAGGGCATGGTCGCCATCCCCGGCTTGATGCGCAAGGGGCTGGAACACGATTACAAGCGCAATCTTTATTGAAGTTCTGGCGTGTCGACCAACTTACACTTGCTTTGCCTGCGCCAGCGATCATGCGACACAGTGTTCACGCAGCGCTCTTTGCATCAGGCAACCGACAAAGATAGAACTCCAACTATGAATTCCCACTTTATCGGAGCCTGACCATGCAAGTGACTGAAAAAGGGCAAATTACCATCCCCAAGCAGCTGCGTGACGCCTCCGGCATCTTGCCCGGCAGCCACGTCTCCTTCGTGCTGGAAGGCGGGAAAATCATCATCCAGAAAGCTGGCACGGGTACAGATGATCGGCGCGCAGCGCTGCGTGCGGCCGCTGCCAGGGTGCGCGCGAGCCTGGACGAGCCATTCCGGCAGATGGACGGCGAGGCCATTATGACGTTCCTACGTCCGGATGGCGATGATCATGCTTGATCTATCCAAATACGATGGCTCGGCGGGTTTTCTGGTCGATACCAATATATGGATCAACTGCATGAATCCCGAAAACCAGTGGCATCAATGGTCTGTGGACCAGATCCAGCATTGCAGCGAGCAAGCGCCCCTACACGTCAATCTGGTGGTCTACACCGAACTGCTGATCCCGGGCCCTGATGTCGAGGCGCTGGACGAGATGCTCGATATCTACGACACGCTGCGCAGTCCCTTGCCATGGTCCTGCGCCGGCCTGACGGTAAAAGCGTACTTGAACTACCGTCGAGGTGGCGGCACACGTCTTGCTCCGCTGCCCGATTTGTATATCGGTGCCCACGCGGCAGCGGCCAATTTGAGCGTACTCAGCCGCGACGTGCGGCCCTACCGCAATTATTTCCCGCGCTTGCGCTGCATTGGCCCAGCTTAGAGGCAAGAAAAAAAGCCGGTGACGACCATGAGCGCGTGGCAACCAGTGTGATAAAGACTCACATCGACTATTACTTCTGAATGAATTCGGATTGGGCGTGGCGAGCTATTCTGAGGACAGGATGGGCTGGATATGCTGGACGACGACCGCAGCCGGTTTGGAGCGAGCCGCCGTACCGATTCGATGCGATACCGCCGAAGTGAATAGTTCTATTATGTATAATGCGATCAATTCTCATTTGATTTATATTCGCCTCGTTCCGTCCTTATGCCCGCTCAGGAGCTACCTATTACCGATGATTTGGCTAGCCTGTATGTCGAGCACAGCACATGGCTTCAGGGCTGGCTGCGCAGGCGGGTAGGCGATACGTTCGCGGCAGCCGACCTGGCGCAGGACACGTTTCTAAGCCTGCTGGACCGCAAGACTGCGGCTGTCGAGATCCGGAAGCCGCGTCCGTTCCTGGCAACAGTCGCCGGTCGGCTTCTTGCACACCGGCACCGCCGGCAGTTGCTCGAAACCGCTTATCTCGAGGCTCTCGCCAACCTGCCGGAAGAGGTCGCTCCTTCGCCGGAAGCACAACTAATGGCCATCGAGAGCCTGCAGCAGATCGACCGCGTGCTCGATGGTTTACCTGCCAAGGTGCGAGAAGCCTTTCTGCTGGCACACCTGGTTGAACTGAGCTATGCCGAGATCGCTGAACGGTTGGGAACCTCCACCAGTTCGGTCAAACAATATCTGACCAGGGCCAACCGCGAATGCATGTTCGCGCTGGCTATCTGACATGTCATGTCCTCCCATAGAGACACGCTGACCCTGCCCAACGGTCGGATCATCAGCCGAGCCACCGCAGATGCTGCCGCGGACTGGCTCACCCTGCTGATGTCCGGAGAGGTTGGCGATGAGCAGCAACGCCAATGGCGCCAATGGCGCCAGGCACATGTCGACAATGAAGCCGCTTGGCAGCACGTCGAGTCCGTCACGGGCCGAATGAAATCGTTGGAGCGCACTCCGGCTTATGCTGCCCTGTCGTCCTACAGTGCGAGTGATCGGCCCTCCTCCACCGCCCGG